>JACCDH010032700.1_pt1 | contig 46763 bp, 46 predicted proteins | sample 7442481 | NCBI WGS metagenome assembly JACCDH01 (sample SAMN15323433, study PRJNA562643) | freshwater metagenome | isolation source: river surface water | place: USA:Blue River Watershed | collected 2017-08-15
GAACCTTCAGGCAAACCAATCAATTCGTCGTGGACGATCCAACCCTTATGGGTATGCCATTCTTTTCCGGGCGTGATGGTGAAGCTATACAGCTTTCCCTTGGGGTCGGTTAATTGGATTCGATCGCCAGCCTTGAAGTAGCCGCTTTTTGCTTGAGAAGAGTCAGACACGGGAGCATCTTAGGTGAGATATGGCGCTGGAGCGGATTAATCGCCGCTAAGGTCGCGATATGGAACAGTTACGCCTCTCCCCTAGTCGGGTAAATGACTTCACTAACTGTCCGCAACTCTATAAATATCGAGCGGTTCTCAATCTCCCAGAAGCCATCAGTCTCGATGCGGAACGAGGAAAGTTAGTGCACGCTGTTCTCGAGGATCTCTTCGAGTTCCCACGCGTTGAACGAAATCATGAGCAAGCTCTCGCATTGCTGCCCACAGCATGGCAGAAGCAATTGTCTGAGAAACCGGAATTGAGAGAACTTATCACGAGTGAGCAAGAGTGGATGGATCGAGCCCAATCTCTCTTAAAGACATATTTCACCCTTGAAGATCCCACCGCTTTTGACTCGACCTATCGGGAACTGCACCTCGAAAAGAACTTTACAGAGGATATATATCTTCACGGTTATGTTGATCGCTTGGATATTGCTCCCACAGGCGAAGTTCGGATTGTTGACTACAAGACAGGGAAATCTCCAAAACCTGGATGGGAGGAGAAGGCTCTCTTTCAACTTCGCGTCTATGCCCTGCTCTACTGGCGCAATGAAGGAGTTCTCCCCCGCCTGCTCCAACTGCTCTACCTTGGAGATGGAAACACTGTGAAGAGTTCACCGACTGAGAAGGAGCTCGAAGCAACAGAGCGAATTCTTCGCAACATCGGCGACGAGATCTTAACGGCGATAGATACTGGCTTCTTTCCACCAAAGAAGAGTCGCCTATGCAACTGGTGCAGCTTCAAGAATATTTGTCCCGCACACAATGCCACTTAAGCCTGCATGCTCCTAAAAATTAATTGGCGTTGAAGTATTTCGCCTCTGGGTGATGAACAATAATTGCCGATGTAGATTGTTCTGGGTGTAATTGAAATTCTTCAGATAGTTCGACACCGATACGCCCTGGTTCGAGCAACTCGCAGAGCTGTACCTGTTGTTCGATATCCGGGCAGGCGGGGTAGCCGAAGGAGTATCGCGAACCGCGATAACCTTGATCGAGGATGCCTTGTAAATCCGGCGCATCGTTATTTCGCACCGAGAGTTCTTCACGAACACGCGCGTGCCAATGCTCTGCAAGAGCTTCAGTCAATTGAACCGAGAGACCATGAAGTTCAAGATACTCGCGGTAATTGTTCGCCTCAAACAAAGCGTTCGCTGCTTTACTGATGGTATTTCCCATGGTTACAACGTGAAATGCAACGACATCTGTCTTGCCTGAATCCTTTGATGCAAAGAAGTCACTGATGCATAGTCTGCGATCGCGTCGCTGGCGCGGGAAGGAGAACCTGACTCTTTCTTGCCCTTTCAGTTCGCCCTCATGATGCAAAATAACAAGGTCGTTTCCTTCGCTTACACATGGGAAATATCCATAGACAACTGCAGCCTCTAGCCAACCTTGAGATTGAACTTCGTTAAGAAGAGAACGCAGTCGTGGTCGTCCTTCTTCCTCGACCATCTTCTCGTATTCTCCACGAGCACCTTTAAGTCCCCATTGGCCAACGAAGAGTGCACGTTCATCAAGCATGCCGACGTAATCCGCGAGTGGAATACCTTTCACGATGCGAGAACCAAAGAATGGGACAGATGGGATATCGATATCGATCGCCACATCGCTGCGAGTGGTATCCGTGACAGAAATATCTGCATTGCGACTTACTGCTTTTACTCGCCGTTGACGTAACTCAGGAAGTGCCGCGCCTGGTTCGCCGCGCTTGACCGCCATAATGGCATCCATGAGACGCAATCCTTCAAATGCATCTCGCGCGTATCGCACTTCACCTGGAAATGTAGAAGAGAGATCTTCTTCAACGAAAGCGCGAGTAAGTGCTGCGCCACCAAGGACTATTGGCCATTTCTGGTCGAGGCCCCGAGCGGTAATCTCTTCTAAATTCTCTTTCATAACAACAGTTGACTTCACGAGCAAACCACTCATGCCGATAGCGTCAACATTGTTTTCCAAAGCGGCATCGATGATTTGGTTGACTGTCTGCTTGATACCGATATTGATCACCCGATAACCGTTATTCGAAAGAATAATATCCACTAGATTCTTGCCGATGTCGTGGACATCTCCCTTGACGGTTGCGAGCAACATGGTGCCACGGCCGCCTTCATCAGCTTTCTCCATGAATGGTTCGAGATATGCAACAGCGCTCTTCATCACTTCAGCGCTCTGTAGAACAAATGGCAACTGCATCTCACCCTTGCCGAAGAGTTCTCCCACAACCTTCATTCCTTCGAGGAGGTGGTCATTGATGATGGCAAGTGGCTTAATATCTTGCTGCATTGCGAGATCAAGATCATCGGTAAGGCCGACCTTTTCACCGTCAATGATTCGACGTTGGAGACGCTCCTCCAGAGGAAGGGCTGCAAGTTCTGCCGCGCGAGTCTGGCGCGAAGCGGTGAGTTCTACGCCTTCGAAAAGCTGTAAGTACTCTGAAAGAGGATCATATGTACATTGGTCGCCATCGTAAGTGCGACGGTCATAAATTAGATCTAGCGCCACTTCCAACTGGCGTTTTTCGATGCGCGCAATCGGCATAATCTTTGAAGGATGGACGATTGCGGACGTTAGTCCGACCTGTGCACACTCGTGGAGGAATACCGAATTGAGAACAACACGTGCAGCTGGATTGAGTCCGAAGCTGACATTGCTCACTCCCAGAGTGGTTTGAACCTCTGGATACTTCTCTTTCAGCGTTTTAATCGCATTGATAGTTTCTAGGCCATCGCGTCGGGTCTCTTCTTGGCCAGTGGCGATCGGGAATGTCAGGGTATCAATCATGATGTCACCCACCGCCATCCCCCAGTTTTCCGTGAGATCCTTAATCAAACGTTCGGCGACCCTTAATTTCCACTCAGCAGTACGAGCTTGACCTTCTTCATCAATGGTCAGTGCAACAACCGCAGCGCCATGTTCCTTAACAAGTGGCATGATTCTCGCGAATCGAGAAGTTGGTCCGTCGCCATCTTCATAGTTGACGGAGTTAATGACAGATCTGCCACCTAGTGATTCAAGGCCGGCTTGAAGAACGCTAGGTTCAGTTGAGTCCAGCATGATTGGCAATGTAGATGCAGTTGCAAAACGTGATGCGAGCTCGCGCATATCGTTGACACCGTTACGACCCACATAATCCACGCTGAGATCGAGTAGATGCGCACCGTCACGAATTTGATCACGCGCTATCTCTACACAAGTTTGCCAATCCTCGGCGACTAGCGCTTCTTTAAATGCCTTTGACCCGTTTGCATTGGTGCGTTCACCGATTGCAAGGTAAGTCTTGTCCTGGAGAAAAGGCACATATTGATAGAGAGATGAGACACCGGGCTCTTCAGAGGTTGTACGTGGTGGGATTGTTCGCCCAGAAACCTTATTTACCACTGCAGCGAGGTGTGCAGGAGTTGTTCCACAACAGCCACCAATAAGCGACAAACCATAATCAGTAACGAAAGTATCGAGTGCGGTGGCAAGTTCATCGGGGCCGAGCGGATAGCTTGCTCCACCAGCAGCAAGCACAGGTAGACCGGCATTAGGCATCACCGAAATCGCGACCCGAGAATTCTTTGATAGGTAACGAAGGTGCTCAGACATCTCGGCTGGACCGGTAGCGCAGTTGAGACCGATCAAATCAATATCAAGTGGCTCGAGAGCAGTAAGTGCAGCGCCGATTTCGGAGCCGAGCAACATGGTTCCAGTTGTCTCCACAGTGACCTGTGCGATGAGAAGAACATCTCGATCAAGTGAATCAAGTACTAGACGCGCACCGTTGACTGCCGCTTTCGCCTGAAGTAGATCTTGTGTTGTTTCAATCAAGAGCGCGTCAACGCCACCATCTACCAAACCTTGTGATGCAACACGATAAGCATCTCGAAGATGCTGGTAAGTAGTGTGTCCGAGTGTTGGAAGTTTTGTTCCAGGCCCTAGCGAGCCGAGCACAAAGCGAGGCTTTTCTGGGGTACTAAATGCATCGGCGGCTTCACGAGCGATTGTCGCCCCGGCGAAGGCGAGCTCATAGATTCGATCTTCGATTCCGTACTCGGCCAAGTTAGCCCAGTTGGCGCCGAAGGTATTTGTTTCAATCGCATCTACTCCGACTGAGAGATAAGCATCATGGACAGAACGGACCACATCAGGGCGAGTAACGTTGAGAATTTCGTTGCAACCTTCATGATTCTGGAAGTCTTCAAGTGTTGGGTTAGCCGCTTGAAGCATCGTCCCCATTGCTCCATCGGCGATAATGACGCGAGTTGCCATTGCGCTTCGTAGGGCGCCATTGCGCTTACGGATATGTTGCGTTGCACTCGTCACGGAGAGGAGGTTACCGTAAGGTGAGCCATATGGAGATTCATCAGATTCCACTGCTGCGCTCACCAATCATGATTGTCGCGTGTGGCGGGTGGAGCGATGCTGGAGAAGCAGCAACAGGCACCATCACCCATCTTCTCTCGACAGTGAACTCACCCAATCAACCCGAAATCATTGCTGAGATTGATTCTGAGGATTACTACGATTTTCAGGTAAATCGACCGCTCATTGTTGTCGACGGCTCCATGATTCGCAGTCTCACTTGGCCAGGGCTCCAAGTCTTCGGAGTTCGCAATCCACATGGAGAGAATGACTTCGTTCTTGTTCGAGGAGTTGAGCCATCAATGCGCTGGCGCGCATTCGCGAGCGAGTTGCTTGATCTCGCAGATGACCTCGAAGTTGAAATGGTAATCACACTGGGCTCGATGCTGGCAGATACTCCGCATACTCGTCCTATACCTGTATCAGGGACAGGAGCACATCCTGAGATTGCAGCTCGTCTCGGAATGGAGGTGAGCCGCTATGAGGGTCCAACTGGAATTCTCGCCGTTATCCAAGATGGTTGTGTCAAGAGAGGTATAGATGCCGTAGCTCTCTGGGCCGCTATCCCCCACTATGCCAATGCAAATCCATCCCCGAAGGCAACTCTCGCTCTCCTCAATGGAATTGAAGATTTCTTAGAAATCAATTTGCCACATGGAACACTTCCTGAGTTCGCACATCAGTGGGAAGCAGCGGTCAATGAAATGGTGAAAGAAGATAATGATATTGAGGAGTACATCAAGACGCTGGAAGAGAGTAAAGATTCCGAACAGATCAACGACGAAAGCGGCGAAGAATTAGCGCGCGAAGTCGAAAGATTTCTTCGCCGTCAGAACAACCCGAACGAGAATTAGAGCGCAACTCCAAGAAGTGAATCGATAGCTCGTGAAAGCTCACCGGGTCTTCCCCCAGAACTTCCCTTCTCTGAATCTTCAATCCAGCTCTTAATTTTCTTAAGTGCGCGAGGTGTATCCAAGTTATCGGACTGCGCTGCGATGATTTCCTTAATCACCTCATCTGTAGGAGCTGATTCCATCATCGAAAGTGCGCGTCGAAGACGCACTATCCAACTCTCTGCGTTCGCGAGTAACTCTTCACTCCATGAACGGTCTTGAGAATAATGTTCTTCCATCAACGCCCAACGAATTGCCATCGGATCGCGTCCTTGTGCAACCAACTTAGAAACGAAGACAAGATTGCCGAGAGATTTACTCATCTTGACGCCATCGAGCCCTATCATTCCGGCGTGAACATAGTGCGATGCGAACTCTCTGCCTTGCAGTATTTTCCCTTGAGCGGCAGACATTTCATGATGCGGGAAGATGAGATCGCTTCCACCACCTTGGATATCAATTGCTGTTGAAGTCTGCAGGTCGGGCTCGAGGTAGTGAAGAGCAATCGCGCAACATTCGATATGCCAACCTGGTCGTCCTTCCCCATGGCTACTCGGCCAAGAAGGCTCACCTTCACGCCGAGAGAGCCAGAGAAGTGCATCAAGCGGATCTTCCTTGCCGGCCCGATTGGGATCGCCTCCACGTTCCGAGAAAATCTGGAGCATCTCCTCTTGTGAAAGATGTGAGCGAGAGCCAAATTTGGAATCCGCACGAACTCGGAAATAGAGATCTTTATCCACGATGTATGTGCTTCCACGCTCTTCAAGAGTTGTGATTGCAGACTCGACCAGCTGCATTGCTTCGACTACACCAACGTAATGCTCTGGAGGGAGAATATGAAGGTTGACCATATCTCCGCGGAACAGATCGATTTGAGATTCTGCAAGTGATCGCCAATCCACGCCATCGCGAGCTGCCCTTTCAAGTAAGGGGTCATCTATATCGGTGATGTTCTGGACGAATCGAACCTGAGCACCGGTCGCGCGTAGATAGCGATTGATTAGGTCAAAAGTTAAATATGTTGCAGCGTGTCCTAGGTGCGTGGCATCGTAAGGTGTAATTCCACAGACATAGAGACGGTAAAGATTTTTCCGCTCCAATGGGAGGTTCGCTGCTTTTGCGGTATCCCATAAAGATAATTGAGGCAGAACGAAGCGCTCTGCTAGTGGGGGTAGGTCAACGCTCGCCCAAGAAATCATGGTGGAAGCCTATCCCTTAGAAGGGCGGCCACGGAATATGTGGCCAATTCGGATTAGGTTCAGGGAAAGTTCTTTTCTCTATAAGGAAACGGGTGCGATCTTGCAATGCAAGGTACTCACGTGGCGTGATGAGATCTTGAATCTCTACTGCATCGTCAGATTCAAGGTAGAGAGAAAATCGCGAAAGACGTTCGAATTCTTCCTGAGTGAGATTTTGACCGGCCCACTGCCAGAGGACAGTTCTTAGCTTGTTCTCTTCATGGAATGTCACTCCATGATCGCAGACGAAAAGTTTTCCATCCGCTCTAGGCAACAGATGGCCGATTTTTCTATCCGTGTTATTGATAATTGCGTCGAGTAACGCAACTGAGCGTAACTGTGGCTCATCTTCACGGAAGAAGAGTTCAAGATCTACTTGCTCGTCAATGTCAATCCACTCTTGCACAGCCCCCGCCCCGAAAGGTCCATCACGTAAAATCGTTAATGGAATGCACTTAATTCCGAGAGCTTCACTGACCAGGTAAGCCGCACGTTCTCGAGATGCGAGGTTTCCGTCAGGGAAATCCCATAGTGGGCGTTCTCCTGCAATCGGTTTATAGATGGCACGCGCCTCGTTGGTGCCATCTGAAACAGTTACAAAGAGAGTTGCATTAGATGCATCTACTAAACGACCTTCTACCGATATCTCACCATCTTCTAGCAATCGCGAAACCTCTGAGGCTTTCATCGCCGGTACCCATTTGCGCGCGCGCAGAGATGTCCCTGCGGGTCGATCGGGAAGCCACAGAATGGGCAAGGTTGACGTCCGGCGGCGATAACAAGCTGCGCGCGGTCATGAAAGATGAGAGCTTGAGAGCTCGTGATGAAAAGTCGGAATAACTGTAAATCTCCAAGGATTGGCAGATTGCCATCTTCCTCTTCATCGATCTCGCCATTGAAGTTCAACTCACGAAGATCGACTTGGATTTTCTCGCGTGCTTCGTCGTAAAAGATGGCAATCGATCCAACTCTGAATTCATCTAGTACTGGATTGTCGAGAGGGAGAGAATCACGGACGAGAACTGGTCTGGGCGCAAGCGGATGAATTGATCGAATCTCGGCCAGCATGTAATCAAGTCGCTCACTCAGTGCTGCAACTTGGGACTTCTCCAGCGAGGTCGAAAAGGTTTCATTCCCGCTGCGAAACTGTATATAGAAGGTGCGCTCACCTGGCATGCCGATGGTGCCGACTGTGAATCTGGATACATCCTCAAACTCACGGAGCATTAGTCGAGGATCTCCCTGAGTGTAGCTTGCGAATTCATCGTCTTTAGTGAGAAGTTTTTGGCGTCACCGAGAAAGACTGTGAAAGAAGCTGGATCTATCTGCAACTTTTGAAAAGAATCAAGTTTCATATTGAGGTAATGCGCGACGATAAGTTTGATCGTATCCGAGTGTGAAACGATCAAGTGTACTTTCCCCTTACCTGGCATGGAGCGAATCTCTTCAATCGCGGCAATCGCTCTCTTCTGAACTCTTCGAAACGACTCGCCTTCTGGAAAGGTAACTGTGGAAGGTTGGCTTTGTACATCTTTCCAAAGCGGCTCTCTTCTAAGAGATGTGAGTTTGCGGCCACTCCACCTTCCGAAGTCAATTTCCGAGATGCCATCGAGAACTTGGAGAGATTGCAGAGATGATGAATTCTTTGATCGTAACCAGGGATCGATTGTGAACTGACATCGCTCAATCGGGCTGAGGTGGAGAAAATCTATTCGTCCGCGCCCGATTCGATCGACCAGAGCTTCTGCCTGAACTTTTCCGTGTCGAGAAAGCCCGATGCCAGGAAGCTGTCCGGTGAGCAAACCTGTCGCATTAGCCGCAGAGTGCCCATGACGAAGAAAGATAAAGGTGCTCACCGCTTTCATCTCACTCTCTTCTTAGTGGGCAAATCTCTTCGCCAACACGCTGGTGCACCAAGATTAGCGAGTTATTGAACAACAGTCTTGCTAAGGTCGCGCTCATGGAGATGCGACGGGTAGGCAAGAGCGGACTATCGCTCTCGCGTCTTGGCCTTGGCACAATGACCTGGGGGCGAGATACCGATACTCATGAAGCAGCCGATCAATGTCGTGCATACATTGACGCAGGTGGTAACTTCCTTGAAACTTCACCAATCTACGGCGATGGCGATGCAGAACGCGTTATTGGCGGCATGGTTGGAACTCTCTTTGCGCGCGAAGATGTCGTTATTGCAACGAAGGCCGGCGTTCAATTGGTCAATGGAGAGCGAGTTGTTAACAATTCCCGCCAATCTTTAATCTCTGAATTAGATCGCTCGTTGGCTCGACTCGGCACAGACCATATTGATTTGTGGCAGATTCATGGTTGGGATCCGCAGGTTCCGCTCGAAGATTCTCTCTCTGCGCTCGATTACGCATACACCTCAGGGAAAGCGCGCTATGTAGGTATATCAAATTTCTCAGGATGGCAGAGTGCTCGAGCTATCACATTGCAAGAACTTCACAGTATGAAAGCTCCCATCATTAGCGTTCAAAATGAGTATTCACTACTTAATCGACGTATAGAGGATGAAGTACTCCCCTGCGTTGAAGATTTAGGTGTTGGATTGTTGGCTTGGGCTCCGCTGGCACGCGGAGTTCTCACAGGTAAATATCGCAATGGGATTCCAAGTGACTCGCGCGCTGCCGCTCCACATTTTGTAAAACATGTTGAACCATATCTCGATAGCGCATCTGCTCGAGTTGTTGAAGCAATATGTGTCGCAGCCGAGGGGCTGGGATTTGCTCCTCTCGAAGTTGCCTTGGCCTGGGTTCGAGATAACCCACTAGTGACCTCGTCTATCGTGGGCGCGCGAACTGGGGCTCAATTGCGTGGAATCTTGCAATCAGAAGAGATAGTGCTCCCGGGAACGATTCGAAATGTATTGGATGAAATTTCAGCAGTTCTCTAGAAAATCATTGAGCACTCTCGCACCAAATTGCAGACCCTCAATCGGAACCCGCTCATCAACGCCATGAAAGAGCGCCATAAAATCTAAATCCGGCGGAAGACGAAGCGGGCTAAATCCGTAGCCAATGATGCCCAACTCTGAAAGAGCTTTGTTATCGGTACCTCCACTCATTGTGTAAGGAACTGGCACTCCTTCCGGATCTTCACGCACAATTGCTGCACACATTGCGTCAACGAGCGGCCCACCGAATTCCACTTCAAGAGCAATGTCGTGAGTCAGAGTTTCGATAGTGATATCAGGACCAACTATTTCTCGTATCGTTGCATTAAGTTCTTCTTCGTATCCTGGGAGAAAACGACCATCAATGGTTGCAGAAGCACTACCCGGAATAACATTTGCCTTATATCCAGCTTCTAAAATCGTTGGATTTGCTGTGTTCTGCAAGGTCGCGCCAATCATTCTCGCCGTTGGGCCAATCTCTTTAAGGAGTGGACGCAGATCTTCCTCGTTGTAAGGCTTCCCTGTTGCCTCTGCAATTTTCTGGAAGAGCAGTTTTACCGTCTTGGTATATCGCTGCGGCCATTGATAACGGCCAATCTTGGCAACTGCTTCCGATAGCGCGGTGAGTGCATTCTCATCGTTCATCATCGATCCATGACCGGCGCGGCCATCAGCGGTGAGTTTCATCCAGTGAATCCCCTTCTGCGCTGCTTCCACAAAATAAAGCCGCTTTCCATCTCCAACCGTGACAGAAAATCCACCAACCTCAGAAATCGCTTCCGTACATCCAGCAAAAACTTCAGGATGATGTGCGGTCATGTAACGAGAGCCATAACTGCTTCCGGCTTCCTCGTCGGAAAAAAATGCAAGAACAATATTTCGAGGTGGCTTATACCCAATGCGAGCCCAACGACGAACAATCGCAAGCAACATTGCATCGACATTCTTCATATCAACTGCGCCGCGACCCCAAATCATTCCATCCTTAATCACAGCTCCAAATGGATCTACGCTCCAATCATCAGCATTGGCTGGCACTACATCGATATGGCCATGAACCACCAGTCCTGGTCGGGAAGTATCGGACCCCTCGATATGTGCAATCACGTTGCAACGATTTGGAGCAGATTCGTATATCTTTGCCGAGATTCCAACTTCAGCTAGTGAGGCGACTACATACTTCGCTACCGCCTTCTCATCACCCTTGCCTTCTCCAAAGTTAACCGATGGAATTCGGATGAGATCTTGGCAGATAGATACTGTCTCTTCTTCTAAGGATGGAACCGCTGTATTCATAGCGACATTCTCTCCCAAAATGGCCGGAAATTAGCCAGAATCTGCGGTGCAGCACCATCCTTCTCGCTACTGCTTTTGCGTGTGAGGCAGGGCATTGCTATCCTTGCGCAGGTAATTCAACCCCATCGCATACTCTTGGCCGCAAGGCTTAAGCAGAAACGTGGCGGGGACACTCGTCCGGGTGGCGGAATTGGCAGACGCGCTAGCTTGAGGTGCTAGTTCTCGCAAGGGATTAGGGGTTCAAGTCCCCTTTCGGACACAGATAGGGAGCACTCGATGGAGCTTGCACAGGCGCTCTCTCTGATTAGAGAGATTCCTGACTTTCCACAAGCAGGAATCCTCTTTAAGGACATTACTCCTCTCCTCGCAAATGGCGAGGCACTTCGCGCCATTACCGTAGCTCTCGCAGATAGCCCAACCTCATACTCCTGTGTTGCCGGGATTGAGGCCCGCGGATTTATCGTCGGCGCAGCAATTGCGCTTGAGCGTAGCGTTGGCTTCATTCCACTTCGTAAAGCTGGAAAATTACCTCACCGCACTATTGCGAAGAGCTATGGCCTTGAATACGGAAGTGATGTCATTGAAGCTCATGTGGATGCCGTAGGCCCGAGAGATCACGTTCTCATAGTTGATGATGTTCTTGCGACCGGCGGAACATTGATCGCCGCAATCGAGATCATTACAGAACTTGGCGCCACAATCTCTGAGGTTGTCGCACTATTTGAAATTGAAGCACTTGGTGGGCGCAAGCGTATCCAAGAGCGTTTTCCAGAGATTCAAATTCGGTCACTGGTGAGAGCATAAATTTTAATGCGCATTCCTCAAATTCAAGCACTTCGCGCTTTAGCGGCGGTTCTGGTTCTGCTCTTCCATGTTGATCTTGTTGATGGTGGCTACATCGGGGTAGATATTTTTTACGTTATCTCCGGGTATCTCATCACTGGGCTTTTACTGCGAGAGATCGAAATGACGAAAAAGTTGGATTTCAAGGCGTTCTATCTTCGCCGCATTAAACGACTTCTGCCAACTTCATTTACGGTTCTGATGGCTACTGCACTTTCAGCCTGGTATTTCTACCCAGGAACTATGCGCGAAGATCTCGGTAGAGATATCTTCGCCGCAGCGCTTTATGTTTCTAATTTTCTCTTTGCTTTTTGGCAGATGGACTATCAAAACCTCAACGCCGTTCCCCCAGTGGTTATTCATTTCTGGTCACTTGCAGTTGAAGAGCAGTTCTATTTGTTTTGGCCAGTCATCGTTCTTGTTGCATACAAATTCGGCGGTCGGAAATATCTCTTCAAAATCATCGCTTTAATTACTGCGGCCTCGTTCCTCTTTAGTCTCTACTTGACGAACGCACAGCCAATCTGGGCATTTTATTCATTGCCGACCCGCGCCTGGGAGCTAGGTGTCGGAGCTTTGCTCTTAACAATCTCTGGCAGATATAAGCTCTCCGTTGTTTACCCTTGGATTGCGGTCGCATTACTTGCTTACTCAAGTATTGCGTACACCGAATCTACGCCTTTTCCTGGCACAGCAGCTTTAGCTCCAGTGATTGGAACGGCGCTAGCAATCGCATCCATCTCATCTTGGCCCCGAATTCTTAATTACTTCAGCAATCTTCGCGTCACTCAGTGGCTCGGAGAGATTTCCTATCCGCTCTACCTCTGGCATTGGCCACTTCTGGTTATTCCGATGGTCTATCTAGGCCGAGGTCTATCCATCAAAGAGAGCGCCGTTGCTATCTTCTTTACTGTCGTCTTTGCCGATCTCACTCATCGATATATCGAACAGCCGCTTCGGCACATTTCACTCTCCCCGAAGAAAATCGTTGCATCTGCGGTTGCCGCAACTCTGATAGCAACGGGAACTGGCTTGGCAATTACAGCTAGCGCTAATAGCACCATCACTCTCGCAACCGGACAGTCTTACTCGCTCGAACAGATTATGGAGAAGCCCAAGGTCTATCTCGATGATTGCCATGTTAATAGCGGCGAAACTGTTTCGAATGACTGTACCTATGGGCCGAACAGCCCCAACAAGGTTGTTCTCTTTGGTGATTCTCATGCAGCTCAATGGATGCCCGTTCTGGAGGAACTTGCTTATGAGCGAAACTTTCAACTGATTTCACTCACCAAATCTGCCTGCCCAGGTCCGGCCGTTGCGAAGGTAGAGAGTGGAAATTATAGGAATGCAGATTGTTCAGAATGGCGCAAGAATTCAATCGCCAGGATTCAGGAACTTCAACCAATGGCAGTTTTGGTCAGCGGCATGCAGTACTTCGAAATTCCAAGCGGGTACTCATCTCGCGGAGAGTGGTGGCGCGAAGGTCAAGCTAAGACTTTCCGAGCGCTCCAAGGCGCATCTCCGCATCTAATTTATATTTCAGATACTCCACACCCATTGCGCGATATTCCAAGTTGCATCGCGGCAGGTCGCATTGATCGTTGTAACAGCACGGAACCAGCCGACGCCTTCTTCACGCCTGGTTGGCAACAAATAAATCCCACCTCATGGTTCTGTGCCGCTACCTGCCCAGCGATTCTTAATGGCGCGGTTGTGTATCGAGATTCATCGCATATTAGTGTTCTCGCAAGCCGCATGGTCAAACCTCAATTGCTCAGCACTCTCCTCTCTCTCGGCGTTCTCTCATAAATATGCCTATGTTGATAAGACATTTCGCACGCCAGATGGCAGGATGCCACCATGGCTGAGTTGATCTATTACTGCGGAACGATGGATAGTGGTAAATCAACTCTTGCGCTCCAGACTGCTCATAATCATCAGAGCCGCGGCCGCGGGGGTCTTATTTTCACGAGCCATGATCGGGCAGGTAGTGGCGTCATTTCATCCCGCCTAGGGCTGCAAAGTCCGGCCATCGAAGTTGTTCCAGGCATTGATATTCACAAGATGGTAGTAGAGCGACTCTCGCGAGGTGAACGAATTGATTACATCATCTGTGATGAAGCTCAGTTCTATCAACCAGAGCAAATTGACGGATTAGCGAAAATCGTCGACGGTCTAGGAATCGATGTTTATGCTTTCGGAATTCTCGCCGATTTCCGGACCAAGTTATTCCCCGGATCAGCTCGCTTAGTGGAGCTTGCAGATCGAGTGAATACGTTGCAAGTTGAAGCTCTCTGCTGGTGTGGCTCCCGCGCAACTCACAACGCCCGAACAGTCAATGGAGTTATGGTGACAGAAGGCGAACAAGTTGTTGTCGGAGATGTCAGTAAGGTGGATGAGGTCGCCTACGAGGTTCTCTGTCGCAGACATCATATGCGTCAAGTAACTGCGAGGGTCTCTCGCGCTGGTCACATCTCTCCGGAGCCACTCCCCTTCAGTGAGTAAATCTTTTTCGAGTTAAATTGACGCAGCTATTGCGGCGACGATTGGGGCTAAGAAGAGAGCCGGCAAGAGATTTCCAACAGCAATTCGCTTCATATCCAGAAGTCGTAATCCGATTCCAATCAACATCAATCCCCCACAGATTGTCATCGCATCAATTTGGTAAGGCTCAAGAATATTCCCAGCTAACCAACCAATCAGTGTCCATGCGCCTTGATAAATTCCAAGCGGAATAATTGAAGCTGCGACACCCCATCCAAGTGTGGAAGCAAAAGCCATTGCAGCAAAGAAGTCGAGTGAGGATTTTAAGAGAAGCTGATCAATTCCTTGAGAAGCGCCATCACTGATACTTCCGAGAATTGCCAATGGTCCAATTAAGAAGAGTAAAGATGCAGAGACAAAGCCTTCAACGAATGGACTATCTTCCGAAGCTCGAAATTTCTTCCGCAAATTCTCGCCAAATCCATCGAGGCGAGACTCAAGCTTCAGCGCAGTTCCGATAGCGCCACCGAGCAGCATCGTTAAGAGGATAACGAGCAATGGTGCTCCTTGAGGCAGCGCAGATACAAACTGATCAGACCACAGAGGGATAAGTGCGCTCACAGCTCCCAGCAAGGTAATCAATCCGAGAATATCTGTAATCGACTTCTGCGAACCACCCTTCAATCGGTGGCCCACAGCAATTCCGATGGCAGAGCCCATAAGAATTGCGAGAAGATTGATGGCAGTGCCCGCTCCAATAAACATGGCGACACTATAGACTTCGATAATGAGTTCGCCACTGAGATTTCTCACTCCCCACAAAACAATTCCAATTACTCCATGGCGGGCCGAACATCGTTGGCAGTTATCGCCACTGAGAGTTTTTATCCTGTTCTTTGGACTCTCTATCTTCGGTCTTGGCGATTCCCTGCTCGTTCAATCCAATATCGGAAACGCCCCTTGGACCGTTTTTGCAGAAGGACTCTCGCTTAAAACGGGTTGGACGCTAGGTTTCTCAACCTTCATTATCTCTATCTTTGTTCTCGCGGCATGGATTCCACTTCGTGAGCGCCCTGGCTTCGGAACTCTCTCCAATATTGTTCTCATCGCAACCTTCATCCAAGTAGGCGTCTCGATCTTTCCGGCGCAAGAATCTTCGCTTGGTGGAGTGCTCTACGTATTAATTGGGATCTCGCTCGTTGGAATCGGTTCATCGCTCTACATCACATGTGGGTTAGGTCCTGGGCCTCGCGATGGAGCGATGACCGGAATCCATAACGCCACCGGCGTGCGGGTGGGTAGAGTCCGCCTCGCCATCGAGGTCACGGTTTTGATCGCTGGTGCGCTGATGGGCGGCACGGTAGGCGTGGGCACTCTCCTCTTTGCCCTCCTTATTGGCCACTCGGTCGCTATTTCACTCGGGGTCGTGGCGCGTCTGACCGGTCGGTAATAAAGCCTTCTTTTAGAATACGGACCTCCCTCGGTCTGTGAGCCGTCATTTCACACGGGGTCGCAACCACCCCCGTTAACAAAATCAGTAAGGAAGGTCCACCATGCTCGATAGCTTTTTCAAAATATCTGAACGTGGATCCACAGTAGCCCAAGAAGTTCGTGGCGGTCTCGTCACGTTCTTTACCATGGCATATATCGTGGTCCTCAATCCGCTTATCATCGGTTACACACCAGATAAGTACGGCAATTTTATCGGCGGAACAAAAGAGCCTCAGATTGCTCTTATCGCTGCAGCAACTGCGCTTATCGCAGGCGTACTCACAATCTTGATGGGCGTCGTTGGACGTTACCCACTCGCACTTGCAACAGGTCTTGGCCTCAATACTTTCGTGGCTGTCGTCATTGCAAAGCAGATGTCATGGGCAGATGCGATGGGATTGATCGTCCTCGAAGGAATTATCATCACAATCCTCGTGCTTACGGGTTTCCGTACCGCCGTATTTAAGGCAGTTCCAAGTCAGCTCAAGATCGCTATCTCTGTTGGTATTGGACTCTTCATTGCCCTCATCGGTCTCGTTGACGCCGGCTTCGTTAGAAAGACTCCAGGAACTGGTCCAGTACCAGTAACGCTTGGTTATGACGGACAGCTCGTCGGTTGGCCAATTATTGTTTTCGCGATTGGTCTCTTCTTGATGATCACATTAATGGTGAAGAAGACTAAGGGCGCTCTCTTGATTGGTATTGCTGTTGCAACCGTTGCGGCTGTAATCGCTGAGAAGGCTTTCAAAATCGGTCCGAACTTCATTCCAGGCGGAAATCCAGATGGATCTAACTTCGTTAATCCAAAGGGTTGGGGACTCAGCGTTCCGGCGCTTCCAAAGGAAGTAATCGCTACTCCGGATTTCAGCTTGCTCGGTCAGTTCAGTATCTTCGGTGGATTTACCGAGATCAGCATCGTCGCAGCATCACTTCTCGTCTTCACACTTTTGCTCTCTGACTTCTTCGACACTGTCGGAACAGTGACTGCGATTGGTCACGAAGCAGGACTCGTGGATAAGGATGGCAACATCCCTTACAACGATCAGATTCTCCTCGTTGACTCACTTGCGGCTGTTGCAGGCGGAGCAGCAAGCATCTCATCCAATACTAGCTACATCGAATCTGCTTCAGGTGTTGGTGAAGGCGCACGAACAGGTCTTGCATCTGTTGTAACCGGTATTTGTTTCCTCCTCACAACACTCTTCGCCCCCCTTGTTGCGATGATTCCTTATGAGGCTGCAACACCAGCTCTCATCGTGGTTGGTTTCTTGATGATGACTCAGATCAGCGGCATTGATTGGTCTGATTATGGAATTGCTATTCCAGCATTCCTTACAATCATCTTGATGCCGTTTACATACAACATCACAGTAGGTATTGGTGCAGGATTTATCACTCACGTGGTTATCCGCGCTATCCAAGGCCGTCGCAAGGAAATTCACCCACTACTTCTCTTGGTAGCAGGTCTCTTTGTGATCTACTTACTACAGTCACCTATCGATACCTGGGTTGGCTAATATCCACCTTAGATAATAAATCAGCCCCGGCGAGCGATTGCCGGGGCTGATTTATTTAGATACTCCAATTGATGGGTTCTCTCCCGCTTTCTTGTAAGAGACGATTTGCAGTTGAGAATGGGCGCGATCCAAAGAAGCCACGATGTGCTGACAACGGACTTGGATGAGCTGATTCAATTCGATTCTTGAATAAGGGTGCCAATTCACGAGCGTTGTTTCCCCAGAGAATAGCCACGACATTCCGTGCCGCCAGTAATTTAGCTGCGGCATCGGTGAATGATCGCCAGCCGTTCTTGAGATGCGCGTTTCGCTTCCCTTCAGTCGTGGTCAAGGTCCGATTGAGCAACATAACCCCAGATTTACTCCAAGAAGTCAGGTCAGGTTTCACAGGAGAGGCGATTCCAATATCGTTGTGTAGCTCCTTGAAGATATTCCGAAGCGAAGCAGGGATTTGCTGGTCGGGCAGAGAAGAGAAAGCAAGTCCATCGGCAACTCCTGGTCCCGGATAGGGGTCTTGACCGAATATCACGACTCGGATATCTTCTAATGGAGATTCGAAAGCTCTGAAAATTCTTTCACGCGGCGGTGTGTACATCACAGAATCAAGCGAATGTAATATCTCTATCAGTGTAGCTTGATGCTCTTCGAAGAGCGGACTCCAAGATGGATCTACTCTCTGAACTGGGAGTTGCATTTATTGAGAGCGCGCGAAGAACCGCTGACCTTCACGCACTACCGTAATTGGAAAGTTGAAGATTGCGGAGATATGTTCGCTAGTAATTACCTGGTCTACCGGTCCGGAGAGAGCTGCTTTACCATCTTTAAGAATGAGTGCATGAGTCGTACCGGTTGGAATCTCTTCAATGTGATGAGTAACCAAGATTGAGGCCGGTGAGAGCGGGTCATTTGCAAAGATTGAGAAGCGTTTGAGCAAATCTTCTCTTCCAGCTAAGTCAAGACCCGCTGCTGGCTCATCCAAGAGAAGTAATTCAGGATCAGCCATCAGTGCACGCGCAATCTGAACGCGTTTCCGCTCTCCCTCGCTCAAAGTTCCATATCGGCGATCTGCAAGCTCTCTTACTCCGAAGGTCGTCAATAAAGCGACCGCTCTTGATTCATCCCAGAGATCATATGCTTCATTCCATCGACCGAGGATTGCATAAGCAGCGGTGAGAACAACATCACGAACAACTTCATCGGTAGGAATATCCTCTGAGATAAGTGCGCCGCAAATTCCAATCTGGGTGCGAAGTTGAGAGAGATCGCATCTGCCCATCTCTTTCTCAAGCAAATGTGCAGAGCCAGAAGTCGGAAATATTCGCGTGGCTAGAATTTGTAAGAGCGTTGATTTTCCTGCGCCATTAGGGCCGAGAATTACCCATCGCTCTTGCGGACGAATAGCAAAGGTTATTGGACCAAGAATGTTTCGGTCACCGCGTCGAACGGTGACATCGCGAAGCTCTAAGACATACTCTCCGGCCATGAGGGCACGATATATCTTCCATAGTGAAATCAGCGGCAGAAATTCACTCGTCCGAGAGTGATTCGTACTAACCTAGCCCTATGACGGAAGAGAAGAGCCAATTTACGGGGTTAATTCTCCTCTCAGGTGTCGATACGCCAGGCCTGACACAGGCGCTCTTTGAGACGCTCTCCCCCTTTGCTATCACCGTGCTCGATATCGAGCAGGTTGTAGCTCGCGATCGTGTGATTCTCACTGTACTGATAGCCCTCAATCCGGATCATCGAGAGTCCATTGATGAGGATCTCAATGTATGTGCTGAAAAACTTGGCGTAGATATTGCCACCTCTTTTCAAAGTCAGGCGGGTTCAACGATTGCTGCGAAGACGGGGCTTATGCACGTGGTCGCCCTGGGCAATCCATTAAAGCCAGCAGCCATCAGCTCTATTGCGGCAGAGATTGCGGAACATGGCGGGAATATTGAGCGAATCCATCGCACCGCGAGTTATCCAGTGACTGCCATCGAATTTGTTGTCTCTGGCGTAGACCAACATTGCATACGTCCTTCACTCGCTACCGTTGCAAATGCTCAATCAGTTGATATCGCTGTCTCGCCTGGTGGATTGATGCGCTGGGCAAAAAAGTTAGTCGTTATGGATGTTGACTCAACCCTTATTCAACAAGAAGTTATTGAGCTCTTGGGCGCTAAGGCCGGTAAAGAGGACGAGATTCGATCCATAACTGAATCTGCAATGAGAGGCGAACTAGATTTCGAAGCGAGTTTACGCGCTCGAGTCGCTCTTCTTGCAGGTTTACCCGAGTCCGTAATTGAGGAAGTTCGCAACGAGGTTCTCCTTACTCCAGGTGCTCGCACCTTGGTTTCAACTTTAAAGAAACTCGGACATAGCGTGGCCGTTGTCTCCGGCGGCTTTACAGCGGTGATTGAGCCTCTACTCAAAGAGCTTGAAATCACGCACTACCGTGCTAATACTCTAGAGATAGTGGATGGAAAACTTACTGGAAATGTGGTGGGCGCCGTCATTGATCGTGCTGGGAAAGCTACCGCTCTCCGCGATTTCGCTGCTATAGAAGGTGTAACGATTGAACAAACGATTGCCATCGGTGACGGTGCAAATGACCTCGACATGATTGCCGCTGCTGGGTTAGGAATCGCCTTCAATGCCAAGCCTGCAGTAAAAGCGGCGGCAGATAGTGCGCTCACCGCGCCGTATTTAGATTCTGTGCTCTATCTCTTAGGCATTACGCGCGAAGAGATTGAGGAAGCGGGAGCGACGAGAAAATAATTTAGAGGCGGCAGGCGTGGATATCTGTGACGAGAATTCCGCGAGCACCTAGCGCCCAAAGTTCGTCCATCAAACGGTTGGTCTCTGTTCTCAATACCATCGCGCGCACAGCCACCCAATCATCTTTTTGTAGGGGTGAAATTGTTGGAGATTCTAGGCCGGGAGTTATTGCGCAGGCCTGATCCACCGAAGCCTTGGGAATGTCGTAGTCAAGCAAAACGTACTGTCGTGCTGTAACGACCCCTTGAAGTCGGCGAATGAGGATATCGAGCCCCGCAGGAACCTCGACACCGGGGCGCTTAATGAGGATTCCCTCAGAGGTAAGGATGGGATCACCGAAGACTTCAAGCCCTGCTTGGCGCAAAGTATTTCCAGTGCTGACTACATCTGCGATGAAGTCAGCAACACCCAAGCGCACCGAGCTCTCTACTGCGCCATCAAGTCGCACGACATCTGCAGAAATGGATCGTTCTGCAAAATATGCCGAGACCAAGCCTGGATATGCGGTCGCAACACGCTTTCCATTGATTGCAGCGAGGCTGAACTGAGAGCCTGCGGGTCCTGCAAATCTAAAGGTGGATCCACCAAAATCCAGTGGCAGAACTTCCTCGGCGCTAGCGCCAGAATCAATTAAGAGATCGCGACCGGTGATGCCGGCTTCTAACTCGCCTGAACCAACATAGATCGCGATATCGCGAGGCCGTAAGTAATAGAACTCAACGCCATTCGCGGCATCGGTGAGGACTAGGTCTCGAGAGTCGCTGCGCTGTCGGTAACCGGCCTCTTTCAAGATGGCGATAGATGACTCTGCTAAAGAACCTTTATTGGGAACAGCAATGCGTAACATAATTTTCCTTCTCAGCTTCTAATCAAACCTAATGGAACCTATAGATACTTGTATATGTCGTTTGGCGTTAAACCACGGGCGAGCATCAAGGTTTGTAAATGGTAGATCAACTGGCTGATCTCCTCCGCGAGAGCATCATCGCCCTCATGCTCTGCAGCGAGCCATACCTCACCCGCTTCTTCCAGAATTTTCTTACCGATTGTATGAACCCCAGCATCAACCGCGGCGACTGTTCCCGAACCTTCGGCTCTCGTCTCTAACTTTTCAGATAGTTCTATCCAGAGCGAATCGAAAGATTTCATGGGGTAAGTCTAGCCTTTTCGCGGAGCGCTTGAACCATCATTTCTGGATTCTCAGAGTTGAATACCGCACTTCCCGCAACAAAAGTATCTGCTCCCGCAGCCGCTGCCATTTCGATAGTTTCGAGCGATATTCCGCCATCAACTTGCAACCAGATAGGACGTTCACCGATGAGAGTTCGTGCTTTTCTGATTTTGGGAAGCATTTCTTGCATAAAGGCCTGACCGCCAAAACCTGGTTCAACAGTCATGATGAGAAACATATCCACCTGATCTAAGAACTGCGCATAGTCATCGATATCTGTTCCAGGTTTGAATGCTAGCGAAGCGCGAGCACCTGCCGCCCTAATACCTTTTACTGTTGATTTCACATCGCTGACTGCTTCAACATGGATAGTCACGCTTGCGCTCCCTGCCTCTGCATACGCGACAGCTATCTCATCAACATTGGCGACCATGAGATGGGAGTCGATGGGCGTTGGTGAGGATTGAATGATTTCTCTGGCTGCATCGAAATCAAAAGTAAAATTAGGAACGAAAATATTGTCCATGACATCGAGATGGATGAAATCCGAAACCTTCGCGATTTTCGCTATTTCATTGGCTAGATCAGATCGATTCGCATTGAGAATGCTAGGAGTTATGCGGATATCGTGTGAGAGGTTCATGCCATTTCTCTCTTCCTAAAGATTGCAAGGAACATGGAATCAGTCTGATGGCGATACCCCCACAGAGAAAGCGCGCCATCTCGAATCGCGTGGGTTAAATTTGTCGGTAGATATGGGGTCAGGTCAACCAGTTCAAGTTCGGGATGGTTCTTCAAAATCTGTTTTACTTGTCCGCTTGTTTCAGCAAAGTGCGGCGAGCACGTGGCATACCCGAAAATACCGGCTGGGTTGAGAGCCAAAATCGCCGCGTCGGTGAGCTCCATCTGGAGCGTCAATAGAGGCGATAGGTCCTTCAGGGTTCGACGCCAACGAACCTCAGGTCGTCGACGTAGTGCACCAATACCTGTGCAAGGCACATCCGCAAGGATTGCATCAAAGGTTCGACCATGTTCAGAAATTCTCCGACCGTCTCCAACTATGACGCCAAATTTACCGATGACATTCTTCACTAGTTTGGCACGGGGTTCAGAGATTTCATTAGCAACGAAATCACCTCCCCGGGATTCAATGAGGTGAGAGAGGAGCGCTGCTTTGCCACCTGGGCCTGCGCAGAGATCGAGTGTCGAAGAGGCATCTTTTGTTACCGATGCAAAAATCGAGGCGACAAGTTGCGAGCCTTCATCCTGGACTCCCGCCCTTCGATGACGAATGATTTCAAGTGACCCTGGAGCGCCACTAAACCTCGCACCATATTGGCTATAAGGAGTCGCGACTGCGCCAAGTTCAACAAGCTCAGCTTGAGTTGAATCCCCGGGCCAAGCAACTAGCGTCGGCTGCGCAGGTGTGTTGTTGGAGAGTAATTCCGCCTCAACCAGATCAAGGTCTTTCAACAGGTCTAAATAGGCGGAGACTATCCATTCAGGGTGTGAATACTGAATCGCCAAACGGGCCACCGGATCTTTTATCTGAGCTAATGGTTCAAGCCACTGTGAGAGTTCTTGCGCACCAGCCTTACGCATGAGCGCATTAACGAAACTTCCTTTTGACTCCCCCAATTGCTTTCGAGCAACATCAACTGTCGCTGAAACGGCAGCATGCATCGGTGTACGCATTGAGAAAATTTGATGGGCGCCCATTCGAGCTAAGTCAACGATATCCGCATCTACCTCGCTCCATCGACGATCGCTTATCTGTGAAAAGATAAAGTCATAGAGGCCTTGCATTCGCAAGGTTCCGTAAACGAGTTCGGTGGTGAAGCCACGATCGCGTTCATCCATCGATGAAGATGCCAGAGCTTGAGGGAGCAACAGATTGCTATAACCATCTCTGCGATTGACTTCAGAGATGATGTCATAGGCCAATAAGCGAGGCGCATCTGGACGAGGCTTAGTGAACTTCTTTGGTGGAAAGTTACTCACAGACCTCACCCTTTAATAAGCGTGCGCCATTTGCCCAAGAAGTTGCTGACATTTGCGTCTTTCCGGGTGCAGTAACTGAACCAATCTCTAAGGCGGTAGTTGAAGTTCCGATCAAGACCTTCTTATCTTCAAGGGAAACTTCGCCAGGCTTCAACTTGAGTTCGGTAATAACTGGTGAGGCGAGTTTGAGTGGACTTCCTCGAAAACTAGTCCATGCCCCTGGGTTCGAGGTGAAGGCACGAATCTTTGCAGAAATTACATCTGCACTCTGGTGCCAATCGATTCGACCTTCCTCCTTAGAGAGCTTCAAGGCACGAGTTGCACCTTCGTTCTGCTGTGGAACCGGGCGTTTACCGCTGCTAATTAACTCAAGCGCCTCGAGTACTGCGCCTACTCCGACTTCACCGAGTTCGAGTAAGAGTTCATCGCTGGTGATGTCATTATCGAGAGCGAAACGATGAACTGTGTAAATAGGACCAGTATCCATGCCCTCATCTAATTGAAAGACAGTCACACCGCTCACGCTATCTTGGGCTTCAATAGCGCGCTGTACAGGTGCCGCGCCGCGCCAACGAGGCAGAAGCGAGAAATGAAGATTGAGGAAACCAAAACGTGGAAGCGCAAGGATATCTACGGGCAATAAGACGCCATATCCGATGGTGACAACGCAATCACAGCCATCGACAGATGCTGCGATCTCCTCCCTATTTGAAGGGCGGAGTAATTCAACCCCTGAGTCAATCGCCCATTGCGAAACAGGTGTCGGCGTAAGTACCTTTCCGCGACCAGCTGGTTTATCTGGCTGCGAAATAACGCGAATAAGTTGATGTTCGGAATTTCGCAACGCTTCCAGAGTCGGGATTGCAACCTCCGGAGAGGCGGCGACCGCGATACGCATCAAGCTCCTCTGCCGAAAGGATCGTGTGGCGAAACTTTAATCTGCGGGTTGAGCCCTAATTCAGTTGCCATTCCAAACCACTCGGACTCACGAATCTCCTTCATCGCTAATTTGCGATCTTCGGTAGAGAGTCGATCGATAAAGAGAATGCCATCCAAATGGTCAGTTTCGTGTTGCAGGGCACGGGCTAGGAGCTCGGAACCTTCGACCATTATCGGTTCTCCATGCATGTTAAAACCTTTTGCCACAGCTCGAAGCGCACGGGGTGTTGGATAGACCATATCCGGAAAACTCAGACATCCTTCGTCGCCATCTTGCATTTCAGCGCTGAGATCGAGGGATGGGTTTATGAGATGACCGAGCGTGCCATCGACATCCCAGACAAATACTCTCAACGGCACGCCGATTTGCGGGGCGGCCAGACCAGCACCCGGAGCATCGAGCATGGTCTCTGTTAAGTCCTTCACTAGGAGGCGAAGTTCTTTATCGAAGTCGGTCACTTCAGTAGCAGGCGTGACCAACACTGGGTCTCCGAAGTGACGAATCGGCTTGATCGGCATTGGCTCAGTCTATCTAACGAGAGAGTGAATAGGGGTCAATTCTCAGCGAAGGCAAGACCTTCTTGGCAGCGCTTCGCCTTCTCATAAACTCATGAAGGGTGGTGAGAAGAATTTCACCTTCAGCAACATCAACAGTGAGAATCAGCGCTGATTTATCACCAGCTTGCACAGGGCCAAGTATTCGGGTCGATTGAGGTAGGCGACCTTCTTCGATCGCCGTAAGTAGGGCGCTTTTGAATCGCGAAACCTCTGAAGTCTCTAGGGTCAAATGTGTGGAACGCACGTATGGCGGAAGTGAGAGAGTCTTTCGCTCCTCTAAATCCTGATGTATTGCTATAGAAGGGTTCCATGTTGAGAGCGCAGTAGATATTTGATGTCCTTCATCTTGAACAAGAATAATCGGAGCTCCATTACGAGCAAGTGCTGCATGGGCGAAATACATCTCACGGATGCGTTCTGAGGAACGCATATCCGGTTGATTGAGGAAGCGGTTTCCCTCGAGAATAACCACAGATGAATATCCAGATGTTGTCGCGGGGGCTAGTCCAGGAGTGGAGATAACAATCCCTTCTGAAACAACTTCAGAGAGTGGATGATCTGCCGAGGAGATCAAAATCTTTACACTCGGAAAGAGCTTTCCTAATTCGAGGTGGTGTCTCTCTATTCCACGCGAATGTAGCGAGGGAACTTGTCCATTACACCAGATGCATTTCCAATTCTCAAAGGAAAGGCTGCAATGGTTGCAAGTAATTTGCGCACTTGCACTTCGTTTCTCATGCGCTCCCCCGCAGATGCAGCGAGAAATGGTGCGGCATTTCTGGCAGCGAATTGCTTGTGCATAACCTTTTAATGGAACGATAAAGAGAACCGGACCGGCTGAAAGCGACTTCTTTATGGGGCTAAGTGCCCTTGATGGCAAAAGTTCGCCATTGACAGAAGGCAATGTCATCACCGCTGTTCTTGCCCAGCTTTTCTTAAAGCTAATCCAGTTCTCATCAATCAGGCGTGCAATCTCGACGCTAGGTGAATATCCAACAAATACCAGAGAAACTTTCTCTAATTGAGATCTTAGTAACGAAATATCACGAACATTCCACCCCGGAGTACGGCGTTCGTAAAAATGCTCGGAGCCCTCGTTGTAGATGACAATTGTTGAAAGATTGAAGAGGGGCGTGAAGATTGCCGAACGTGTTCCAATGACCAATTTAGAAAGACCCGCCCGTGCCTTGAGAAAATTCGCAAAGTTCTCCGATTTTGGCAGATGCGAACCAATTTCCACAAAATCAATATCTTTGCTCTCCAGTTCGGTCGCAAGTGATCTGATCTCTCGTGCATCCGGGAGTATCACCAATGTTGGACCGTTCTTCAGCAATTGTGAAATCTTCTGCGTGAGAAGCTCGAAGCGAGATGAAGCCGGTGGTAATTGAAGGTAAGAACGTGTAGGTGAATTCAGCGCAGATTCATCCCCGATTATTTGAACGCCAAAGTTCTTTTCTACCCCAACGACACGATCTGGGATTGCAGAACGGATGATGTCAAATGGGTGGCAGGCATAGCGCTGACAAGCGCTGCGAATTAAGGAGATAGTCTCCTCAGAGAGAAGTGGGATCGTGCCAATCACTTTTGAGATATTTTTTAGTCCCGTTTTTCCCTCAAGTCCAGAGAGAGCCACTACTACTCCCGTGAGCTCACGGCCATGAAATGGAACCGAAACAAAGGAACCGATCTGTATAGCGGAAGATAGGTTGCCTGGTATCAGATAAGAAAATTCGCTATCTAGATGGTAGACAGAGGTGTCGACCCAAATATCAGCAACTGCCATATCACCGATAGGTTTTACCGGGGTACTGGCAGCCAACTCTCGTTTGAGCTTGAGACCGCCCTTGACCATTGAAGACTTCTAGAAATCTCCTATTTACTTCACTGCCGCTTGGAGTTCTGCAACGCGATTAGTAGATTCCCATGTGAAATCAGGAAGTTCGCGTCCGAAGTGTCCATATGAAGCGGTTTGGGAGTAAATAGGGCGCAAGAGATTGAGATCGCGGATGATTGCAGCAGGACGAAGATCAAATGTGGCAATGACCGCATCTTGAATCTTCGAAATTGCAATGCTCTCTGTTCCGAAAGTTTCAACGAAGACGCCAACTGGTTGCGCCTTTCCGATTGCGTATGCAACTTGAACCTCACAGCGGCGAGCTAATCCTGCCGCAACGACATTCTTTGCTACCCAGCGCATTGCATACGCTGCAGACCGGTCAACCTTTGAAGGGTCTTTTCCGGAAAATGCTCCGCCTCCGTGGCGGGCCATTCCTCCGTAAGTGTCCACAATGATTTTGCGACCGGTAAGACCGGCATCACCCATTGGGCCACCAATCACGAAACGCCCAGTCGGATTAATCAAAGTGCGTAGATTCTGGCGAGGTAAATCAATCTTCTCGAGAATTGGATCAATCACATACTTAATAATCTCTGGAGTAAGTTGCTTAGCAACATCTACCTCTTCCGCATGCTGACTTGAAATCACCACGGTGTCGAGGGCTACAGCGCGATCTCCGTCATACTCAATGGTGACCTGGGTCTTACCATCAGGACGAAGATATGGCAGCTGACCGGACTTGCGAACAAGCGAGAGCTGCTGTGAAAGTTGGTGAGCTAGGTAGATCGGCAATGGCATAAGTTCTTTTGTGTCATCGCATGCATAGCCGAACATCAAACCTTGATCACCGGCGCCTTGAAGGTCAAGTGGGTCACTCGCGGATGTCACACGATGCTCGAAAGCATCATCAACTCCTTGGGCGATATCAGGAGATTGCTGTCCAATTGAAATAGAGACACCGCAACTATTTCCGTCGAATCCCTTTACGGATGAGTCATATCCGATTCCGATGACAGTATCGCGAACGATGCCCATCACATCGGCATACCCTGATGTAGTTACTTCACCAGCGACATGGACCTGTCCGGTAGTGATAAGCGTTTCAACAGCAACACGGCTAGCTGGATCCTGCGTGAGGAGAGAATCGAGTATCGCATCAGATATTTGATCGGCAATCTTATCCGGATGACCTTCGGTAACAGATTCAGAAGTAAAGAGGCGCTTAGACATGGCGTTATCCTAACTTATTGAACTTTGAGAGAGCGTGATTGAGAAGTTCGTGGGCGAGTTTTTCTTTAGAAATATCGGTAAATTCAGCTAATACACCAGAGCTATCAATGATTGAACCTGATGTGAATTCAGAGCCGAAAATCTTTCCATCAGAAACATTATTGAGGTAAATCACATCAGCGCTCTTTCGCTTCATCTTCGCCTGCGCTGCTATCACACCATCACCGTCTGTCTCTGCGGCAAATGCAACGACTATTTTCTGCGAATGATGTGCAGGTAGCGAAGCGAGCAAGTCAGGATTTTCAACGAGATTGATCTGATGAAAGCTTTCCTTCTTAATCTTCTCTTGCGATTGAGACATTGGCCGAGCATCTGAAATTGCTGCTGCCATCATCAACATATTGCAGCCATCAAATTCTCGAAGCAACGCATCCGACATCTCGGCGACAGAAGAGACATCTATTCGCTGAATCTTTGGATGTGTAGGTAATTCACTATTGGCGATAATGAGTGAAACTTCCGCTCCTCGCGCGATAGCCGCTTCTGCGATAGCAATCCCCTGCTTTCCAGTTGACTTGTTGCCGATGAATCGAACAGGATCGATTGCTTCTCGAGTGCCACCCGCGGTCACAAGTACTTTGATACCGTGAAGATCTTGTTCGCATAGCGTCTCTTCTTTGAATCGCTTGATTATTGCGGAAGTCTCCGGAAAACGACCCTTCCCGATATCACCACTCGTGAGTGCGCCTTCAACGGGTTCAAGAACATCAATTCCTCGGCTTCGCAAAGTTGAGATGTTCTCCTGAGTTGCCGCGTTGAACCACATAGCTGGGTGCATCGCGGGAACAATGAGAATCGGCGAAGTCGCTGCCAATATGACATTGGTCAGTAAATCGTCTGCTCGTCCGGCTGCTATGCGCGCAATAAGATCGGCTGTTGCGGGCGCAATCACTATTGCTTCAGCTGACCGAGCAAGAGATACGTGGCGAATTTGATCGACTGATTCAAATACCGAGGTAGTTACCTCCCTACCCGAGAGAGCCTCCCATGTTGCCTTGCCAACGAAATTTAGGCTTGACGGAGTGGGCACAACGGTGACTGCAAAACCTTCATCTTGTAATCTGCGCAATAAATCGCAAGCCTTATATGCAGCAATGCCGCCTCCAACGCCGAGAATAATCTCTCGCGATGGGGCGGACATTGGTTAGATAAAAGAGAGATTAAGCGTTAGTCTCGAGATTTTCGATGGTCAAGAGACCCTCATTGATCTCGCGAAGCGCGATAGAGAGCGGCTTCTCGTGAACATAGGTGTCAACAAGTGGGCCTACGTACTCAAGGAGACCTTCATTGAGCTGTGAGTAATATGCGTTGATCTGACGTGCACGCTTTGCAGCATAGAGAACGAGAGCATACTTAGAACCGCTCTTATCCAAAAGTTCATCGATAGGTGGATTGGTGATGCCGTCGATGTGTCCGCTCATGGGGTTCTCCTTCTAGTGAAAAATAAGTAAGGCAGAAATAGCCCTTACGAGGTTGCCAATCTTATCAGGGTTGAGACGACCTCTTCGACCTCAGTATTGATGATGACCGTATCGAAGAGCGAGGCAGCCGCCAACTCTTCCTGAGCCAGGGCCAATCGAGCGGCTCGGCGCTCTGGCGAGTCCGTGCCTCGACCCTCAAGACGTGAGACCAGCTCTTCCCAAGAAGGGGGCTCTAAAAAGACCAAGAGCGCCTCCTCTGAGTGAGCACGAACCTGTTTCGCGCCATCGATCTCGATCTCGAGTAAGACATTTGTCCCTGCCGCCAATGCGCGCTCTACCGCCGCTCGAGGCGTTCCGTATCTATTTCCAGCAAACTCAGCCCATTCGAGAAATTCATCGTTTGCGATAGCGGCATCAAATTCTTCATTAGAGTAAAAGTAATAATCAATGCCATCAATCTCATTGAAACGCGGCTCGCGAGTAGTTGCTGAAACACTCACCCAAAACTCGGGTTTATCGCGAAGAGCCTTTGCAACTGTACTTTTTCCCACACCTCCGGGACCCGAGAGAACTATCAATCGACCACGATGTGCAATTCCTGGAATTTCGAACTCCTTTAATAGCGCGTCGCGTTGGTGGCGACCAAGACCTTGAATTCGCCGAGTGGGAGAAATTTTCAATCTCTCCATCACGGCCTGAGCACGAATCTTGCCATACCCAGGTAGCGATTCGAGTAACTCTGCAACCCGCATACGTGCAATAACCTCATTGATGTTGGCCTCTTTTAATATGGCTGCAAGCGGAATCTCACCGCTGGATAAGCGGGATTTAAAGTGAGCTCGTTCTTGACGAGCAAACTTCGCAACCTCTAGAGCGCGCGCGCGTTCCTCAGCGGTTAACTGTGGAGGTAGCGGCATGGAGCGATTCTAGCTTGCGATTTCCGCGAGAATCGATTGTGCGCGATTCGCCATCGCCTTTGCACCTTCGCTCCAAGCACCGGTAATCGGACGGCCAATAACGACAAAGTTTGCTCCGGCGGCAATCGCCTGGCGTGGTGTCATGGTTCTCACTTGGTCATCAGAGCCCGCAGAATCCGCAGGTCGTACTCCCGGAGTGATAATTGTTGGGCCGTTGCCTACCGCAGATCTAATTGCCTCAATCTCAAGCGGTGATGAGACGATTGCTTTAGCTCCTGCACGAATTGCTAAATCTGCGAGTGAGACAACGCTCTCCATGGCGCTCTGAGCGAAACCAATCTGAAAGAGATCTTCCTCAGAGAGTGAGGTCAATACGGTGACTGCAGTGATGTCGATGTGAGGCACTGCTTCGACGGCAGCACGAATCATTGCGGGGCCACCGGATGCATGTACGGTGAGAAAACGTGGATTTATCTGAGAGATAGCTTTTGCCGCAGAGCAGACTGTATTTGGAATATCGTGGAGTTTAAGGTCGAGAAAAATATCGACGTCAAACTCCTTCTTGATAGCGGCAACTCCCTCGCTACCAAATGTGAGAAAAAATTCCAGTCCCAGCTTATAGACACCCACGGATTCGCGAGTAGCATCAATCCACGCTCTAGCGGTGTCCATCTCTCGCGTATCAACAGCAAGAATTATTGGTGAACTCACGGTTTTACCTCTCTATCGATGGGCATAACCCACCGCTTGTTTCAATGATGTGAAACCACGCTGAGCTAATAAATCACGCAACTGATTCTGGATATCAATGATGGCTGTCGGGTTTCCGAAACTTGCCGTACCGATGGAAACTCCAGAAGCACCAGCAAGGATAAGCTCGAGCGCATCGCGACCAGAAGAAACGCCACCCATACCAAGAATGGGAAGATTCGGAAGCGCTTCATGCACCTGATAGATGGCTCTTACCGCAATGGGACGAATTGCCGGACCGGAAAGTCCTCCGGTTTTTCCGCCGAGATGCGGTTTCATAGTGTCGAGATTGATGACCATTCCAAGGACGGTGTTTATCAGAGCAACTCCATCTGCGCCTGCATTGACAACAGATCGTGCGACATCAGCAATGCTGGTCACATCTGGAGTGAGCTTTGCCAAAATTGGAATCTCTCCCCCAATAACTTTTCGCACTCCCTCAATAACACGTGCAGAGGTATCGCAATCTGCGGCAAATACCATTCCGCGATTTTCAACATTGGGACATGAGATATTTACTTCGATTGCTGATATTCCAGGTGTGGAGCGAATCTTTCGTGCAAGCACCGAGTACTCATCAATCGTCTCCCCTGCAATGGAGACAATGACCCTAGAGCCTTGCCCAAGCAACCAGGGAACATCGTTGGCGAGGAAAGCATCAATACCTGGTCCTTGTAACCCGATGGAATTGAGCATTCCCGATGGAGTCTCGGCCATGCGAGGTGTAGGGCGACCATGACGAGGTTTCGTCATCACTGATTTAGTGACTACTGCTCCAATATCTTTCAACGGGAAGAACTGCGCTAACTCTTTTCCACTGCTTGCGCATCCAGAAGCGGTGAAAAGAGGCGAAGGAAACCAAGCGTTTCCCAGCGTGGTGGAGAGATCGACTGGCTGAGCCATTAGAAACCCTCCGTACTTTTGCCCACAAGATCCCAGCAGACTGCGGCGCCATCCATTACTGGACCATCGATACATGAACGCTTCATGGAGATTGCGCCGCTCTCATCCTTGACTGGGAGTACACATGTCATGCAGATTCCAATTCCACATGCCATTGACTCTTCCACGGATGCTTGGTGAACGATGTCATGTTCAATGGCAATCTCTGTAATTGCTTTGAGCATCGCCATGGGGCCGCAGGAGTAAATAATCTCAATATTGCGCTCGTGGATAATTTCCGAAAGCTGTGAGGTCACTCGACCAACTTCGCCCATCGATCCATCTTCAGTAAAGATCTTGAGCGAATTGACTGATCTCTTTCCCTCCATCGGTGCATAGATTTTATTTCCATTGCTTGCACCCAGAATCATATCTACCTTACATCCGCGGCTCTTCAATAAGTCAGCCAATCCAAATAAGGGAGCAGACCCATAACCGCCACCAATCAAGAGCGCGTTCGCTGGCTCAGTTGGAACACCGAAATATTTACCAAGTGGAGTAATTACATTGATCCCAGCACCCTCGGGTTGCGCACAGAGCCATTGCGAACCACTGCCATGGGGGGCGACGATTAGTTCTACAGTTCCGCCATATTGAGCGTTCTCCGAGGTTCGTGAAATCGCAAATGCTCGCCTGAGCACCATTCGAGAAGTTTCTCCGCCTACTTGAATTGCAATAAAGTTCCCCGGGCGGCAATGTCGAACAGCATCACCGACGCTTAAAATAATCTGGTGATAGGCGCCGATTCTCTTATTGGCGATGACGGTCGCATCAACTTGCACCGCTGCTTTATTGATAGTGCTCATGCAAGCCACTCTTGAATTGATTTCACGCCAAGTTCTCCTTGGCGCAGAACCTTGATTCCCTCAACCGCAGCGCTAAATCCAGGTGTAGTTGTGATGATTGGGATACTTCGCTGAACTGCAGCTGTGCGAATCGCCCATCCATCAGCTCTCGTACCTCTGCCAACAGGCGTGTTAATCACAAGGTCGATTTCGCCAGAGTTAAGTAAATCCACAATGGTCGGCTCCCCGAGCGCTCCACGACCTTCTGAGTTCTTTCGTACCTGTGTAGTGACCACACCATGCTCATTCATAAATGCGGCAGTTCCTGCGGTGGTGAGAACCTTAAAGCCGAGATCTACCAGAGCTCGTGCGGATTCGATTCCGGAGGCTTTATCCTTATCTGCAAGTGAGATAAAGACGGTTCCGTTCTTTGGCAGTGGTCCGAAGGAGCTAATTTGGCTCTTCGCATATGCACCACCAAAGCTCTCAGAGATGCCCATAACTTCTCCAGTAGAACGCATCTCAGGTCCAAGGACCGCGTCCACTCCTCGACCATCAGTGCGACGGAAACGATTCCAAGGTAGAACGGCTTCCTTGACGCTGATACCTCTAGTGATTTCTTGATCGCTCGCCGGAAGTAGTCCTTCGCTCTTTAATTGAGCGATAGTTGCACCCACAGAAATTCGTGCCGCAGCTTTCGCAAGTGGAACTCCCGTTGCCTTACTGACAAATGGAACGGTGCGAGAGGCACGAGGATTTGCTTCAAGAACGTAGAGAACATTTCCAGCCATTGCGAATTGGATATTAATTAATCCGCGTACACCGACGCCCTGCGCAATGGCGAGCGTCGCTTTGCGCACTTCATTGCGAGACTCTTCTGAGATTGTCATTGCTGGAAGAACGCAAGCCGAGTCACCAGAGTGGATACCTGCCTCCTCGATATGTTCCATGATTCCACCCAAGAAGAGTTCTTCACCATCGAAAAGTGCGTCAACATCAAGTTCGATTGCTGAATCGAGGAATCTATCTACAAGCACCGGATGATCGGGTGTGATTTCAGTGGCTCGTGAGATAAATCCAGAGAGAGCTTGGTCGTCATAGACAATCTCCATGCCTCGACCACCTAAGACGAACGATGGGCGAACGAGAACTGGATACCCGATGCGCTGCGCAATAGAAATTGCCTCCGCTTCTGATGAAGCCATTCCGAACTCCGGCGCAGTGAGATTCTTTGATTTCAAAACCTCGCCGAAGGCGCCGCGTTCTTCAGCCAGATTAATCGCATCAGGACTGGTCCCAAGAATTGTGACCCCTGCTGCTTTCAATCCTGCCGCTAAGCCAAGTGGAGTCTGACCTCCAAGTTGAGTGATGACACCCAAGACGGGTCCCGCCAAAGTTTCCGCATGGATAACCTCAAGGACATCTTCCAGGGTTAATGGTTCGAAGTAGAGGCGGTCGCTGGTGTCATAGTCGGTTGACACAGTCTCAGGATTGCAGTTAATCATGATGGTTTCATAATCAGCTTCGCGAAGAGTAAATGCAGCGTGAACACATGAGTAGTCAAACTCAATTCCCTGGCCGATTCGATTCGGTCCCGATCCCAGAATAATTACCGCCGGACGGGTACGAGGGCGAACTTCACTCTCTTCCTCGTAACTTGAATAGTGATAAGGAGTGTGAGCTTCAAACTCTGCCGCACATGTATCAACTGTCTTATAAACAGGATGGAGATTAAAATGATGACGGGCTTTACGAACATCTTCCTCCGTGATGCCACGCAATTCTCCAATTTGTTTGTCAGAGAAACCAAATGACTTCGCATACTTGAGCGCATCAAGCGATAGCTCACCCGGCAGGGCGATCTCACGTGCAGCCTCATTGATCTCTAAGAGTTGTTTCAAATACCAGCGATCAATCTTTGTTGATGCGAAGACATCCTCAATATCCGCACCAGCCCAGAGTGCGCGATGCACCTGCTGCAATCGGTATTCGGTCGGCATCTTCATAGCTTCGAGGAGTTCTGGAATATTTATCGAGGATGTATCTGCAGGAAATGCGAAGATCGCTTCCTTGCGTTCAAGGGAACGGAGCGCCTTCATCAGCGCCTCAGGGAAAGAACGACCAATTGCCATCGCTTCGCCCACGCTCTTCATGGTCGTTGTCAGGCGTGGATCGGCATCTGCGAATTTTTCGAAGGCAAAGCGAGGAGCTTTGACCACAATGTAATCAAGGGTGGGCTCGAAAGATGCTGGTGTCACTTGGGTGATGTCATTCTTGATTTCATCTAGGGTGTAACCAATTGCTAATTTTGTAGCAATCTTGGCGATAGGAAACCCAGTTGCTTTTGAGGCGAGTGCAGAGGATCGGGAGACTCGCGGATTCATTTCAATGACAATGATGCGACCATTCTCAGGATTGACCGCAAATTGAATGTTACATCCGCCGGTATCGACTCCCACCTCTCGAATAATTGAGATCGAGAGGTTGCGAAGTTTCTGGTATTCAACATCCGTCAGGGTAAGAGCCGGTGCTACTGTAATCGAATCACCTGTATGCACACCCATTGGATCAATGTTTTCAATAGAGCAGACGATCACGACGTTATCCACTCGGTCACGCATGACTTCGAGCTCGTACTCTTTCCATCCAATTATCGATTCTTCAATTAAGACCTCAGAAGTTGGTGAGTGACGCAAGCCTGCGCCAGCAATCTGCCTAAGAGTCTCTTCATCATGCGCGATGCCAGAGCCGAGTCCACCCATCGTAAATGAAGGTCGAATCACGCATGGATAATTGAGCTCTGCTGCTGCCAAGAGAACTTCGTCCATGGTGTGACAGATAATTGATTTCGCTGATTCCCCGCCAATTTTCTCCACAATTGCGCGGAACAACTCTCGGTTCTCTCCACGTTGAATTGCATCAACATCAGCGCCAATGAGTTTAACGTTATGTCGATCTAGGATTCCCGCTTCAAACATCCCAATAGCAGCATTGAGTGCGGTCTGGCCACCCAATGTCGCCAAGACGGCATCTGGCTTCTCTTTAATAATGATTCGCTCAATGAATTCGGGTGTGATGGGTTCGATATAAGTAGCGTCGGCAAATTCTGGGTCAGTCATAATTGTTGCCGGATTGGAATTCACGAGGATGACTCGAATGCCTTCAGCTTTCAATACTCGGCACGCTTGAGTACCGGAGTAATCAAATTCGCATGCTTGCCCGATGACAATCGGGCCAGAGCCAATAACAAGCACACTCTTAATTGAAGTATCGACAGGCATTATGCGTTTACCGCCTTTCGTGGATAGCGATCCATGAGATCGGTAAATCGATCGAAGAGATAACTTGCATCATGCGGTCCAGCCGCAGCCTCTGGATGATATTGAACGCTGAAGGCGCCACGCTCGAGAAGCTCAAGGCCCTCTACAACTCCATCATTGAGACAGATGTGAGTTACCTGACCAGGGCCAAATACGGTAGAGAAGATTGAATCGGTCGGAGCCTTAAGTGCAAACCCATGGTTGTGCGCCGTGATCTCAACTCTTCCAGTCTTGCGATCCATAACCGGTTGATTGATACCGCGATGACCGAATTGGAGCTTGTAGGTTTCGAAACCGAGTGCGCGACCAAGAATTTGATGCCCGAAACAGATTCCAAAGACCGGAATCTCCTCTGTCAAAATATCTCGAACTAGGGCGACTGTATCTGTCATCGTCGAAGGATCGCCTGGACCGTTGGAGAGAAATACCCCATCTGGTTGGTAAGAGAGAATCTCTTCTACACTCGAGTTATACGGCAGAACGTGGACATCGATGCCTCGCTCTGCCATGTTGCGTGGCGTCGCTGCCTTAATACCTAGATCAAGAGCGACAACTGTGTACTTTCGCTCCCCCTGTGCCGGAATCAGATACGGTTTCTCGGTTGAGACATCACCGCAGAGATAAGAGCCGGACATTGGACTCTGCTTGCGAACTTCCACCACCATCTCTTCTCGGGACAGCTCTAAATCAGAGAAAATTCCTACCCGCATCGCGCCACGGTCTCTGAGATGACGAGTAATTGCGCGGGTATCAACACCAGAAATACCCACGACGCCTTGTTTAATTAATTCTTCTTCTAAATCAGATGTACTTCGCCAATTACTCGTGATAGAAGAGGGATTGCGAACAACAAAACCAGAGACCCAGATTCGACCAGATTCGTTATCTTCAAGATTGATACCAGTGTTACCGATATGCGGAGCTGTCATCACAACAACTTGACGGTGATAAGAAGGATCGGTCAACGTCTCCTGATAACCCGTCATTCCGGTTTGGAAGACCGCTTCGCCAAAGGTCTTTCCAATGGCGCCCCAAGAGCGCCCTTCAAAGATTCGACCATCATCGAGAACTAGATATGCCTTGCTCATTATTTACCGACCTTATGGGTGAGGTGACCATTAAATACAGTGGCGAGTACAGTTCCTTGGAACTCCATGCCGTGAAAAGGTGTGTTCTTGCTCTTAGAGGCGAGATGGGCGCGATCGACCACCATCTTCCCGGCGGGATTGATGAGGGTGAGGTTGGCTGGTGCTCCGACCACTAATTTCTGACCGTGGCGGGTATATCCGCCAATATGGGCTGGCGCTGTACTCATGACCTGAGATGCTCGCTCCCAACTCATCGCTCCGGTAGCGATAAGAGTCGTGTAGAGAATCGGGAAAGCAGTCTCAAGGCCCACCATGCCAAAGGCGGCGTTCTGCCATTCGCACTCTTTACTCTCCACCGGATGAGGTGCGTGGTCAGTTGCAATAATGTCAATTGTTCCATCGATCAACCCTTGACGCAGAGCAGCGACATCTCCGCTTGTTCGTAACGGTGGATTTACTTTATAGATTGGGTCGTAGCTTGTGGCAGATTCGTCGGTGAGTAAGAGGTGATGAGGTGTTACCTCTGCTGTTACCTTCATTCCTTGCGACTTAGCCCAACGAATAATTTCAACGCCTCCGGCCGTGGTGACGTGACAGATATGAAGACGTGCACCAACCATATTTGCAAGCAAGATATCTCTGGCAATGATGGATTCTTCAGCTACAGCAGGCCATCCTTTAAGTCCTAGAGTGGATGCCACTAAGCCCTCATTCATCTGAGCACCTTCAGTTAATCGAGGATCTTGAGCATGTTGAGCGATCACTCCATTGAACTGCTTGACGTACTCAAGAGCACGTCGCATAAGGAGCGGATCTGAGACGCAATTACCGTCATCACTAAAGATTCTTACCTGTGCTTTGGATTGAGCCATTGAACCCAAATCAGCCAATTCAATACCAGCCAGCCCCTTTGTAACTGCGCCGATGGGGAAAACATCCACCAGACCAACGTGAGCCCCAATCGCGGCTACTTGCTCAACGATTGCCGCAGTATCAGCAACAGGAAGCGTGTTGGCCATTGCGCTAACAGCTGTGTATCCGCCCCGAGCTGCCGCAAGAGAACCGGTGGCAATGGTTTCGGAGTTCTCTCGACCAGGCTCACGCAGATGTGTATGAAGATCTACGAAACCGGGCAGAGCTATCGAACCAGCCGCCTCCACAATCTCATCGGCGCTATCAGCAATAGTTGGCGCGATCTCCTTGATGGCACCTGACTTAATCAGGATATCGACTGGATCTCCTCCGAGAATAGATGCCTGCTTCAACAGAATGGAATTACTCATTATGTGCCTCCTGGCCCCCAGCGATGAAGAGATAAAGAATTGCCATACGTATAGAGACACCATTGGCTACTTGTTCCACAACCACGGATTGCGCACTGTCTGCTGCCTCTGCGCTGATTTCTAGCCCGCGATTCATAGGTCCTGGATGCATCAAAATCGCCGAAGGTTTAGTGAGTGAAAGTCTTTCGGCATCTATTCCGAATAGCGTTGAATATTCACGCTCGGATGGGAAGAAGAGATCGGTCATCCGCTCTTGTTGTATGCGCAACATAATGACCGCATCAATTGTCGGCAAGACCGAATTAAAATCATATGAAACACGTACCGGCCATTCCTCAACGCGATGAGGCAAGAGTGTGGGAGGTGCAACTAACGTAACAGTTGCACCGAGTTTATTGAGAAGTAGCACGTTGGAACGCGCGACTCGGGAATGAAGAATGTCTCCCACGATCGCCACATGGATTCCGGAGAGATCGCCCTTGCCAACTTTAAGGTGCTTTCGAATTGTGTATGAGTCGAGCAATGCCTGACTTGGATGCTCGTGAGTTCCGTCTCCGGCGTTGATGACTGTGCCGTTCATCCAACGGCCTTGCGCGAGTCGATGTGCTGCCCCAGATGCCGGATGCCTGATAACAACTGCATCGGCACCTAAAGCCTGCAGCGTTTGAGCCGTATCTTTGAGGGACTCACCCTTGCTGATACTTGAACCTTTCGCCGTGAAGTTAATGACATCGGCCGAAAGTCTCTTGGCTGCTGCTTCAAATGATATGCGGGTTCGAGTCGAATCTTCTGCGAAGAGATTTACGACGGTCTTTCCACGTAAAGTTGGGAGTTTCTTGACCGGACCTTCAGAGACGCGGGCCATCTCGGCAGCTGTATCGAGGATGGTAATTGCAAAATCCTTATCAATATCGTTAATGGAGAGAAGATGCTTCACTCTGACTCCCCCTCAATCGATACTTCATCGCTACCATCGTGTTCGACCAACTTCACCTTCACACTCTGCGAGAGCGAAGTAGGAAGGTTCTTTCCGACAAAATCAGCTTTGATTGGAAGTTCACGATGTCCGCGGTCAACGAGTACTGCTAACTGCACGCGGGCTGGACGACCAATTTCGCCAAGCGCATCTAGGGCTGAGCGGACGGTACGGCCAGAGAAAAGGACATCATCGACGAGGATCACCGTTCTCCCTTCAACGCCAAGCGAAGGAATAGTTGTCGCCATTAAAGCTCGCGGAGCTCGAAGACGGAGGTCATCGCGGTGGAGAGTGATATCGAGCGTGCCTACCTGAACAGGAGTTCCTTCAATCGATTCGATGATTTTCGCTAATCGAAAGGCGAGATGGGCGCCGCGAGTTGGGATACCCAAAATAGTGATCGAGGTGGAGCCAGAATTTCGCTCAAGAATCTCATGAGAGATCCGAGTCAATGCGCGAGAGATATCGGCATCGGTAAGAGCAGCGCTCATCTACTTCTCCTTTCCTGCCTCTCTGGACAGGTCGTTAAAGGAACGTGGTGCGTACCTTATCACTCGGCGGCGGTCCTGTGGATAGACACTCTCCGAGAGCCTAAAACCTGCCTAATCTGCCCTCGTTACGGTCAATAACGTGAACGAAATGAGGGAAAATGATTGAAATTGAGCAACACTGCGCGCTATTAATTCGCGAACTTAGAAGGAAGAAGGGGCTGACGCTCAAAGAGTGTGAAGAGCGTAGCCAAGGACGCTTCAAAGCGGTTGTGATGGGTTCTTATGAGCGTGGCACTCGCGCAATATCTTTGGAGAGATTGCAGGAGATTGCTGACTTCTATGAGGTTCCCATTCAGTTCTTTTTTACTAGCAAAACTGGAGAATCTACTACTAGAAGATTCACCTTCGACCTTCGGAAAATGAAGAATTACTCCTATACGGAGGAAGGTTTTGAAAGAGTGAAAAAACTCATCACTCACTTTATTTCAAAGCGAGGAGATTGGAATGGTGAAATCTTCTCAATCCGTCAGAGTGATGGAGATGTTCTCACCGCAGTCAGTGGCGATAGAGAAATTATCGCAAAACTGGATTTTCATGGCTATCTAATAAAAACATCGTCCTAGCGAACAATGCTCTCTTTGATCGATGAAATCTTTCCTAGAAGTCCATGGATAAAGGTGGCTGAATCATCTGTCGATAAATCCTTAGCCAACGTGATTGCTTCATCTATCGCAATTCCGTCGACGAGATCATCACTCCAGACAATCTCATAGATTCCCAATCTGAGAATGTTTCGGTCGACGGCGGCGAGACGATCCATATCCCAACCCTGCGCATAGGTTGCGATAAGCTCATCAATCTTTCGCTTATTTGCGGTAACACCAGCAATTAACTCACGAGTGAACTCTCTAATCGGACGAGCATCCGGTCCCTCTTCCGTCACCTCGCGAGCCTCAAGGGTTGCTAAGGCATCATTGCTGCGGATATCGCTCTCATAGAGGATATCGAGGGCTTGTTTACGAGCTTTACTGCGGGCAGACACTAGTTGGCGCGACCTAGATACGAGCCATCGCGCGTATCAACAAGAACAACTTCGTCCTGTTTAATAAAGAGTGGGACAGCGATCTGAATACCTGTCTCGACCGTTGCTGGCTTTGTTCCACCCGAAGAACGATCGCCCTGGAGACCAGGTTCGGTATATGTAACCTTCAGTGCTACAGAAGCTGGAAGTTCGATGAAGAGTGGGTTGCCTTCGTGAATCGCGACGATGGCTCCGGTATTTTCCAGCATGTAGTTCGCGGCTCCACCAACGGTTGCTTCAGAAATTGTCATCTGATCGAAGTTGACATCGTCCATAAATACGAAGTCATCGCCTTCTTTGTAGAGGAATGTCATCTCACGCTTCTCAACAACAGCTGTCTCGACCTTGACGCCAGCATTGAAGGTCTTATCTACAACCTTGCCGGTCATTACCTGCTTCAACTTGGTGCGAACAAATGCTGGACCCTTACCTGGCTTTACATGTTGGAATTCGACAACTGTCCAGAGCTGACCTTCGATATCGAGGACCATTCCGTTTTTGAGATCGTTTGTTGTTGCCATGATTTAACTCCAGTTCAGCCGTCCCGACTATCAGGACACAAGCCGCGAGTTTACCCTACTTCTTTAGTAGAGATGTGAGTGCGCGCAGCGCTAGGCGATATGAATCTGGACCGAAGCCACCAATCGTGCCGTTGGCGACGCCTGAAATTACAGATGTATGGCGAAACTCTTCTCGGGCTAAAGGATTGGAGAGGTGGACCTCAATCAGTGGAGCTTTTACAAGTTCGGCTGCATCACGAATTGCGTAAGAGTAATGAGTAAAGGCAGCTGGATTGATGATTACCGGCAGATTCTTCTCCGCCGCCTCGTGCAACCACCCAATGATCTCTGACTCCTGATCGCTTTGACGAACATCGGCTTCAAATCCAAGTTCCTGCGCTGATGAAGTAATGAGTTCGACAAGTTGCGGGTAAGAGAGATCGCCATAAATCGAAGAATCCCTTATCTCCAAGCGAGCGAGATTGGGGCCATTGAGAACGAGAACCTTCATGAGAGAACTCTCTCATATGCAGATTTCAATTGCTCCTCTGAGACACCCTCGAGCCGTGAACATTCTCCGATTTCCTTCAAGATAACGAAACGAATTGAGTTGCCACGTGCTTTCTTATCGAGCGCCATAGCCGCATAAAGGCTGATCCAATTAGATGCCCCTGCCACATTCTTTAAAGATGTGGGCAGTCCCAAGTTTGAAAGAATTTGACGGTGGCGCCGAACAAGTTCTTCGGATAACACTCCCTCGAGGTGGGCAAGCTCGGCGACAAAGATCATTCCAATTGAGACCGCTTCTCCGTGGCGAATACCGTAATCGGAAACTCTCTCAATAGCGTGACCAAAGGTGTGACCATAGTTAAGAATTTCTCTGAGCTCTGATTCCTTGAAGTCATTACTGACTACTTTCGCCTTAGTTGTGATGGAACGTTCAATGAGGTTATTGACCAACGCATGATTTCCACGGAGGTCGGCAATTGACTTGCCCTCTATCAGATTGAGGATCTCACCATCATCAATAAACCCGCATTTAACGACTTCTGCCAGACCGGCAGCAAAATCTCGATCACTGAGTGTTCGCAACCATGACGGATCAATCAGAACCGAAATAGGCGAATGGAAAGCACCGATGAGATTTTTTCCATACGGAGAATTAATACCAGTCTTGCCTCCTACTGAAGCATCAACCATGCCCGCTAGCGTTGTGGGTACTGCAACCCAATCGATACCTCGCAACCAGGAAGCTGCCGCGAAACCAGCGAGGTCGGTTACAGTTCCACCGCCAATGGCGACAAGTAAGTCGCTCCGAGTGAAATTATGGCGCGCTAACTCCCCCCAAATATGATCCACAACTCGCACGCTCTTGCCCGCTTCTCCATCTGGCACGGGAATCAATGCCACCTCGGTATTTGCGAGATTGAAAGATGGGAGTTCTGAAGCAAAGGTTGCCGGAAAAATGATTGCTACTCTGGAACGCTTATTGATGATGGGCGACAAATCCCCGCGCCAATCACCAGTAATTCTTACCGTGTAATCCCGCTCAGCTGACACCAATACTTCAGCCATTGAAATCTCCTTTACTCCGTAATTCAAAAGCAATCGCAATCTCGGATACAAGCTCATCAACCGATTTCCCGTCAACATCGCAGATATAACTCGCTATACCTTCGTATATAGGAGCGCGATCATTCATGAGCGCTTGCCATTGTGCTCGGGGATTTCCCATCAAGAGTGGTCTGCCTTGATTGAAACCCACTCTTGTTGAGACCTGAGAGAGAGAAATTTTTAAGTAGACAATAAATGCGCCAGATGCGCGCAAAGCAGATTGGGCATCCATAGAGAGGCACGCGCCACCACCGAGCGAGAGCACGGTCTCATCTTCCAGTAAACCAGTTCGAAGAATAATCTTCTCCAAAGCCCTGAAGTCTTCTTCCCCATCTTCAATGAAGATATCGGAAATTAATCTCCCGCTCTGACTCTCAATCATCTGATCTGTATCTCTAAAGCTGAGCGAGAGATCAGCAGCTAACCGTTGGCCGACTGTCGTCTTACCCGAACCCATCGGTCCGATCAGAATTATTCGTGGTGCCATCTCTACTTAAATCGCAAATTTTCCATATAGGAGAGGTAGTTTCGACGCGTCTCCGAAACAGAGTCACCGCCGAACTTCTCAAGAACGGCCTCCGCTAATACAAGGGCTGCCATTGCTTCACCAACAACACCAGCTGCGGGAACAGCACATACATCAGAACGTTGGTTGATGGCTTTCGCAGCTTCTCCAGTCACAACGTCGATGGTATCGAGCGCCTTCGGAACAGTTGATATTGGTTTCATTGCGATAGAGACACGCAGAACTTCACCATTGGACATTCCACCTTCGGTGCCACCGGCGCGATCGGTTCGGCGAACAATCTTGCCATCTGCATTCTTCTCAATTTCATCGTGAGCCATAGACCCACGACGGGAAGCAGATGTAAACCCGTCACCGATTGCAACACCCTTAATTGCCTGTATTCCCATCATTGCCGCCGATAGGCGAGCATCGAGACGACGATCCCAATGCACATGTGAACCAAGCCCAGGAGGTAAGTGATAAGCCAAAATTTCACATACTCCACCGAGCGTGTCGCCATCTTTATGCGCCGCTTCAATCTCCGCAACCATCTCTTGTGAATATTCAGAATAGGCACATCGCACTGGATCTGCATCGATACGAGTCATGTCGCTTGGCTTTGGGAGTTGAAGGCCTTCTTTAATCGAAGCGCTACCGATAGCAGTGACATGACTAAGAATCTCGATGCCCACACTCTGCTTAAGAAAAGCGCGTGCAATGGCGCCTAAAGCCACGCGAGCTGCAGTCTCACGAGCACTTGCACGTTCGAGAATTGGTCGAGCATCATCGAAATCATATTTCTGCATTCCCACCAAGTCAGCATGTCCTGGCCGAGGGCGAGAAAGTGGTGCATTACGAGCGAGGTCTTTGATCTCATCGAGTGGCAGTGGATCTGCTGACATAACCTTCTCCCACTTAGGCCATTCACTATTGCCTACCTGCACCGAAATCGGTCCACCTTGGCTCTGACCAAGTCGAACTCCACCGAGAATAGAGACCTTATCTGCTTCGAAGTTCTGTCGTGCGCCACGACCTGTTCCCAACCTTCTGCGCGCGAGATGGAAGTCAATATCGGCTGTTGAAATTTCAATATGGGATGGCATGCCCTCGATAATTGCTGAGAGGGCAGGACCATGAGATTCACCGGCGGTTATCCAACGCATGGGCTTATTGTCTCAGATTCCTCTTATCTAAGGCGACTTTATAGCCATTTCACTTCAAATACCGAGATATGTCAGCAAGAAAGGCAGTGCGATGGCGGGTGCGAGAGGCACTGCGCAATGGAGAGTTCGGTGACGAACCGATGCAATCAGTAGAGATACGGACAATGCCATGCACAGATAGCTGAGATACTCAGTGCTACCTATTGCGCCACCTTGAGTGAAAAGCAATACTGAAAACAACTTGAAATCGCCTCCCCCAATGCGAAAGAGAATTGTTACAAGTAAAGCGATAATCAGGATTGAGACACTCCACTTGAAGGAAATTTGATTAGCATTGAGAGAAAGAATCAACGCAAAGGCAATCAAATCTCGGTTATAGATCCGATGCTCTCGGATATCAACCCAGCAAATGTAGAGCGAACCTATTGCAATCAGCACCTGAACCATAGGTGCGAGGTTAGAGCGAATCCACCTCGACGGGAGAAAGCCTGTGGATTAACGAATTGCTTTCTGCAATATTGGGCGAAGATGGGATGCTAGCGCCGCTTCATCTAATTCTTTGTTGAGTGCAAGCGAGAGCTGATGAATACCCTGATAGAGCAGAAGCTCAAGGCCATTAACAACCACACCACCACAATCAGACCAACGAGACCCTAGTACCGTTGGCCAAGGCTTGTAAATGACATCAAAGTAAAGCTTCGCATCGCCCGGCTGCAACGAATCTGCAAGTAGATCCGCTGCACCTGCTGGGGTGGTGTTGACCACCAAGTCGAAAGCCGAGAAATTTGGCGAATCATTCCAACGTAGATACTCAAATTCAGATTGAACAACTGATGACTCTAGCGTTTGACGGCGTGTGGAGGTGCGGCCAAATACCGTAATGCAATCGGCGCTTCCATCAAGTGCTCCTACTACGGCACGTGCGGTGCCGCCGGCCCCAAGTACAAGAACATCTTTAAATCGATGGTGACCAAGATTCTTGAGAGCCGACATAAATCCTGAGCCGTCGGTACTGGTCAGATGCCACTGATTATTGCGCCGATACAAGGTGTTTGCGGATTGTATTCTTGCAGAAATAGGATCGATGATGACTGGAAGGGTGAGAGCGATTTCTTTCAGTGGCATAGTTAAGGAGAGATAATCAAATTCCTCTGAATGTTCGGCAAAAAAACTAAATAAGCGATCTTCAGAAATTTCTTCTCGGCGATACTCTCCTTGAACTCCAAGGAACTCGAAGGCGCGCGTATGTAGCAAGGGCGAGAGGGAATGGGTGATTGGCGCTCCTAATACCGCACCTCGAATAACTTGACTCATGCCCTATCCCCCGAACTTTCCATCTCTTAAATTCTTCTTGTAAAGAACTTTCCACTGCATAAATTCACTATAAGAATCGGTAAAGCGAGTATCGCCGGGTGCAACGGTGATGAAATAAATCCAAGGACCGCTCTCGGGATTAGCTGCAGCATATAGCGCTTTAGTTCCGGGATTATTTATTGGTGTTGGAGGCAAGCCGGTCCTGCGATAGGTGTTGTAGGGCGAGTTAATCAGAGTTGATGCTGTGCTCAGAAAGATCGATCCTCTGACTTTCTTGATGTAATGCACCGTAGAGTCAAATTGAAGTGGCATTCCCTTATCGAGTCGGTTGCGAACAACTTGGGATATTCTCGTAAAATCTTGAGTATCTCCCTCAGCCTGCACAAGTGAGGCGATAATAAGGAGCTCCTGTGGCGAAAAATCTTTACGGCCGATAAATAATCCCGCCTTCTCTATCTCTTTAACAGAACGAGAAACCAACGTTGAGAAAATCGTGGAGAGAGATGTTGAAGAATCAAAAGAGTACTGTGCTGGAAAAAGAAGACCTTCTAACGATGAGAAACCATCCGGTTTAGCGACCTCACGCGCAGCACGCAAAATCTCTTCCTCCGCATGGCCTAATTTCTTGAGAGATTCGAATATTTCGGAGTTCCATGCGCCTTCTGTGATCGAGATGAGATTTTCGATACGACTTCTATCAAGAAGCTGCGCCAGAGCATCGTTCGCGCAAAGATGAGTCTGTATGCGGTGAAGCCCTGGAGCAATTGATCCAGCTCTCGGATCGGCAACTGCTACCCGGAAGAATGCCGCGGA
>JACCDH010317538.1_pt1 | contig 46760 bp, 39 predicted proteins | sample 7442481 | NCBI WGS metagenome assembly JACCDH01 (sample SAMN15323433, study PRJNA562643) | freshwater metagenome | isolation source: river surface water | place: USA:Blue River Watershed | collected 2017-08-15
ATTAGCCATAAGCTAAGAGGGGTCCTTGTGCCCAGGGCGGGAATCGAACCCGCACTCCAGGGGAACACGAGTTTGAGTCGTGCGCGTCTACCAATTCCGCCACCTGGGCAAGGGAAGGCAAAAGTACACAAGAAATTCGTACATTTGCACCCCCTGAAGAAATCTCTGATGCAACCGAAGGCTAAACTCTTTGCTGGAACCGCTACCGCCTCACTCGCTCAAGCAATTGCGAACGAGTACGGCGCGCCCATGGGCAAAGTGGCCATGCAGCCCTTCAGCGACGGCGAATACGTGCTGTGGTTTGAGGAGTCGGTGCGCGGAAGCCGCGTGTTCCTCATTCAAAGCACGATGCCCTCGGCCGAGAACTTGTTTGAGCTCCTTCAGATGATTGACGCGGCGAAGCGCGCCTCGGCACGCCACATTACGGCCGTAATTCCCTACTTCGGATACGCCCGCCAAGACCGCAAGGACAAGCCGCGCGTTCCCATCACGAGCAAGCTCGTCGCCAAACTGCTCGAAGCCGCCGGCGCGACCCGCGTGATGACCATGGACCTGCACGCCGACCAGATTCAGGGCTTTTTTGAGATTCCGGTGGACCACCTCTACAGCAGCTCCATCTTCATTCCCGACATCGAAGCGCTCGGGCTCGAGAACCTGACCATTGCGTCGCCCGACGTGGGCGGTTCGAAGCGCGCCTCGGCCTACGGCAACCAGCTGGGCGCCGAAGTGGTTATCTGCTACAAGCAACGCAAGAAGGCCAACGTAGTCGACAAGATGACCGTAATCGGAGACGTCAAGGATCGCCACGTGATTTTGATGGACGACATGGTCGACACCGCCGGCACGTTGACCAAGGCGGCCGACATGCTCATGGACGAGGGCGCCAAGTCGGTGCGCGCGTACTGCACCCACGGCGTGCTCTCGGGCAACGCCATTGAGCGCATCGAGGCCTCGGCCCTCGAAGAATTGGTCATTACCGACACCATACCCCTGAAGCGGAACAGCGATAAAATCCGCACCCTGAGCGTAGCACCCTTGTTTGCCGCGGTGATGCGCAAAGTCCAATCCAACGAGTCCATCAGCGACCACTTTTTGTTCTAAACCTCGATTTCTTAAGCCATGCAATCCGTAACTCTCCAAGGCACCGTCCGCACCGATTTGGGCACCAAGTACGCCAAGCAGCTCCGCGAACAGGGCCACGTTCCCTGCGTGATGTACGGAGGTGAGCACCCCGTTCACTTCTACGCCCCCTCCCTCGCCTTCCGCGACCTGGTCTACACGGCAGAAGCCCGCATGGCGTCGATTGAGCTCGACGGCAAGACCTACCAGGCCGTGATTCAGGACATGCAGTTCCACGTGCTCAACGATTCGTTGACCCACGTTGACTTCATTCAAGTGCTTGACGGCAAGCCGGTAACCATCCAGGTTCCGATGATTTTGACCGGTAACGCTCGCGGGGTACGCAGCGGCGGTAAAATGAAGTTTGCCCTGCGCAACCTCAAAGTGAAGGGCCTGATTAACGACCTGCCGTCGTCCATCGAGCACGACATCACCAACCTGCGCATCGGCCAAGCGATTCGCGTTTCAGACATCAAGTTGGGCAAGCCCTACGAGATTTTGAACGCCGACAACGCGGTAGTCGTTTCGATCGCCATGTCGCGCAACGCCGTGGCCGACACCGACGACGAAGGTGCCGAAGAAGAGGCTCCCGCCGAGGCTAGCGCGGAATAAATGAAAAAGTTCCTCGTGGTGGGGCTGGGTAATCCGGGCAGCGAATACGCCCGCACCCGCCACAACATTGGGTTCGACCTACTGGACGCCTGGGCTTCGGCCCAAAAGGCGTCCTTTTTCGTTTCTCGGCTCGGCGACCGCGCCCAGTTCAGCCTCAAGGGGCGGAGCATCGTGCTGATCAAGCCCAGCACGTTCATGAACCTGAGCGGCAAGGCCGTGCGGTACTGGCTCGAAGAAGAAAAGGTTCCGCTCGAAAACCTCGTGGTCGTGGTCGACGAGCTCGCGCTGCCCATTGGCCACGTGCGCCTCAAACTGAAGGGATCCGACGGCGGCCACAACGGCCTCAAAGACATTCAGGCCACGCTCGGCCGCCAGGACTACGCCCGGCAGCGCATCGGGATTGGGCAGCATTTTCCGAAAGGGCACCAAGTCGACTTTGTGCTCGGGCGCTGGACCCCCGAAGAGCAGGAGTTTCTCACCCCGGGCCTGGAGCGCGCCATCAAACAGCTCGAGGCCTTTATACTCGCGGGTCCGTCCGTGGCGATGACCCAGTACAACCAATAGTCCGTCGCCTCGGGGCAAAACATGACTTTTGTGGGTATTTTAGCCCAAACATGCCCCGTAATTTCGCCGCATGAAATTTTGGATTGGGGCATTTCTCGTTTTTGTTGCCACCTTGGGGCTTCGTGCTCAAGCTCAGTTTAGCGGCCGCGTCGTTTTTGCAACCAGCGGGCGCGCCGCCGCCGGATGGGACGTCGTGATCACGACCAGCCCGAACATTCAGCGCTTCCAAACGCGCACCGACGCCGAGGGCCAGTTTCGCTTTGAGAACCTTCCCTCGGGCCTCGCCAACCTGACGGTCACTGGCGACGAGGGCTTGTACGTCAAGACGGTGCACGAACTGTGGATCAACGCGGTGAAGCCCAACGAACTCCTCGTAGAAATTGATCCGCAGCAAAACTTGGGCGAAGTCGTCGTCACCGCCGACGCCTTCCAAAGCACCAGCGAGTCGCCCCTGAGCATCAAGTCCATTGGCTGGGCCGAAATGCAGCGCATGCCGGGCGCCGTGCTCGACCTTTCCAAGGTCATTCAGTCGTTTCCGGGGATTCTGCCCAAGCCGAGCTTTGGCTACGCCATTTCGCTTCGCGGCGGATCTCCCTCCGAAAACGCCTACCGCTTCGACGGCATTGAACTGCCCACGATCAACCACTTCTCGATTCAAGGGGCCAGCGGCGGCGCGGTCAGCCTGATCAACCTCGACCACGTGCAGAACACCGAGCTCCAAACGGGCGCGTTCAGCAGCAGCTTCGGCAACGTGCTCAGCGGCACCCTGTCGATGGAGGGGCGCAACGGGCGTTCCGACCGCTTGGGCCTGCGCGTCACGCTGGGCCAGACCGACTACGGGGCCACGTTGGAGGGTCCGCTGGGCAACAAAACGCGGTTCACCGCAAGCGCCCGCAACTCCTTCAGTCAGTACTACTTTAGGCTGTTCAAGATTCCGGTTCTGCCCGCCTACCAAGATGCCCAAGTGCGGATTCACCACCAATTGGACGCGCGCCGCGACCTGACCCTGCTGGCATTGGGAGGCTGGGACCGCTACTCGCTGTACCCCGCAGACTCCAGCGCTTCAGACGCCTTAAGCTACAATGTGGGCTACATTCCCGAGGGCACGCAGCGCACCGAAGTGGGCGGACTCCGCTACCGCAGCTTTGACGACCGAGGGCAGTGGACGGCGGTGCTGAGCCAAGACCGCATTGCCAACCGCGCGGAGAAATTCAACGCAAACTCCGGCCTGGAAGAAGACCGACAGCTCGCCTACGCCAGCACCGAAACGAACCAGCGCCTGCGCCTGGAGCGCCGCCAAAATCCCTTCGCCCTCGGCGGACAGCTTAGCTACGGGGCCAGTTTAGAACGCCGAAGCTACGCCCTCGACCTGTGGAGCGTTCGGTGGACCGGAACCCGCATCGATACGGTAGCGATGGCCGACACTTCGGCCTACGGCAGCGCCGCCCTCTTTGGGACCTATTCGCAGCCGATAGGCCCGCGACTGACCGCGACCCTTGGCCTTCGCGCCGACGCCGCCCAGCGTTCGGCTTCGACGGCCAACCCAGTGAACAACCTGTCTCCGCGCCTGGCGCTGCGCTACCTGTTGAGCGAACGCTGGACCGCCAACGCCAATGTGGGGCAGTACAGCCAGCTTCCGCCGGCCATTATTCAGGCGGCCAATTCCGCCCAAGGGCGCACCGCTGACCTGGCCAGCGCCCTCGTTCGCCAGCTCGCTGGGGGCGTGGAGTACCAAAACGGCCAAACCTACCGGGTGAGTTTGGAGGGCTACTACAAGGGCTACAGCCGCTACCCGTTTTTAGTGCAGGACCAAATCAGCTACGCCAACGCCATCGGCGCCTACGTGGCGGTGGGCGACCAGGCCTCGACGCCCACGAGCATGGGACGCGCCTACGGACTCGAGCTGTTTTTGCAGCAGAAGCTCAAGGGCAAGTACTGGTGGATGGCCTCCTACCACTACGGCAAGTCCGAATTCCAAACGGCTGCGGGCGATTGGGCTCCGTCGGTTTGGGACAGCCGCCACAGCGGTTCGGTCACGGCCGGGCGCGTTTGGGGCAAGGGCTGGCAGATGGGGGTCAAGGCCCGCTATTCGAGCGGAACCCCGTTCACTCCATTCGACGAGGCGACTTCGGCGGTGCGCCGCAACTGGGACCTTCTGCAGCGGGGCGTTTTTGATTATTCCCAAGTGAACAGCCAGCGCCTGTCCAGCTTTAGCCAAATCGACTTCCGCATCGACAAGGTAACGGCGCGCAAAAACTACAGCATTACGTGGTACCTGGACTTGCAAAATTTGGGTTCCAACGACTACCCGCTCATGCCCTACCTGACGGTGCAGCGGGACCCGAGCAGCAAGCAGCCCGTGGTGGATCCGAACGATCCGACGCGCTATGCGATGCAGCTGCTGCGCAGCGATACCGGCCGCACGCTGCCTACCCTCGGGTTCATTTTGGAGCTGTAAGGGGGCGGAACTCAGTCCGTTCCATCGCCTTTGAAGGGCGAGCGAAGTTCGTAGTTCGGAAGCCGAAGCACCCACCGGCGGTAGCCGGCGACCAGCCAGCGCATCCACCAGCAGGTGGTCATGAAGACAAAGCTGTTCTCTACGGGTTTGGCGCCCAGGGTGCTCTTGATTTCGGTGGCCGTGCGGCCCATGTTGACGCGCTTCGCTCCGATTCGAATTCCGAGCGAGACCACGTCCATCATACTCCGCTGGTAAAATTGGGCTTCCCGAGCAAAATCGGGCTCAAAACCCATGTGAAGCGCATAAAGCGTTTCGCCTTCGCGGAGCGCCGTGATGAAACCGACCCAGCGTCCGTCGTGGCGGTAGCCCAGCACGTGAAAATCGGGGCCGTACACGTCTTTGAAGGCCGCCAAGAGCGTGCTCAGGTCTTCGGGGAGGGCAATTACCTTGTCGGCTAGGGTTTTGCCCAGCAATTCAGCGGCCCAATCGAGCCAGTCGGAATGGGGCCAGCTCGTGCACTCGCACTGCTCGCAGTGGGCCGACAGCGTCAGGGCCCGTTTTGCCCGGGTGCGGTACTTGGTCTTCATCGCCCCGAGGTAGTCGTCAAAAGACTTCCACGAAGGGTCGAGTTCGAGCACCATAAAGGGCTCGGCCGGAACCGTCACCGCATCGCGAACCGAAGGACGACCCCAAACGTTGGCCGCTACCGCCGAATAGCCCTTCGGCCAGATGGGTATTTGCTCCGCACCGCGCAGGGGGTCAAGCTCCGCCAAAACAAGCCCTGGGGCGCCGGCGTGGCCCAGCGTGCGCACCCCTCCGTGTTCCAAAAGCCGAGACGCCAGCCGCAGCAGTACGCGGTGCACGTACTTGCCCGTCGGACGGTGCAGCGAAACAAACGAGTGCGGAACCGTGCCGCCATTGACGCGCAGCATTCCGGCGTAGCCCGGCAGCTGCTGAATGAGTTGGTGTAGGCGCACGGGGTTTTTAACGCTTGAGTCGCCCGAAGGTTCGGGGTGCGCTAGTTCCACAGGCTCAAATCAATGGACTCCGGAAAGCGCGCCGCCAGTTCGGCGTTGGAGTCGGCAAAAAGGGGCTTGAGGGCCCTTGTCTGGGCCTTGAGGTCGTCGTCAGCCTGCACGCGTCCCGCGCCGTTGAGCTTGAGGTAGAGCGGAAGCAAAAGGTCCTGAATCGCGTGCGGAACCATCGACTGCAGCCGAAGCCCCAAGCGATGAAGTCTTTTGCTCTTGATCGCCACCGTCTCGTTGCGCACCGCAAAATCGTAGCGGTCGTAAAAAGCCGGGTCAATCCCCAGACGCACCGCGAGTTGCTTCATGGCCGTGCGCGGATCGCGCATCACCTGTTCAAACTGCCAAATCAAAAGGTGCTCGCGTCCGAGGGCGCGTTCCCATTCCGCCAAGTAGCGCACGTAGTGCCCGTGGTCCAAAATCTGCGGCTCCTTCAGGTAGTCCGCAAAACTGCCGTTCACGCGCCCGGTGCGGTGGGTTTCAAATAAGAACTGGCTTTGCGTGCGGGCCGCGGGCTCGCGGAGGAGGAACAGCACCAACGGCTTCTCGGGAAGCGAAGCCAAGCCCTCCCATGCCGTGGCGTAATAGAGGTAGGCCGCCGTCGCCTCAAAGCGAACCTTGGCGTGGCCGGTGTGCGCAAAAAGCGAAGGGTAGGCCTGCGGTCCGTGTACCTGCAGGTTGCACGAAGCGTTAAAGCGGTTCACGTCGGGCGCCCAAAAAAAGGTCTCTTTTTCGCGGCTCGAAGCCACCTCGGGGTGGGCCGCCAGCCAGAAGAACACACTGCTGGTTCCGCACTTTGGGGCCCCGCCCACCACCAAATTGGGGTAAATCGCCGATTTCACGCGCCAAAGGTAGCCCGAGGGTGCAACCTTTTTCCAAGCTGACGCATCTTTACGCTAAACTTAACTACCATGTTCCGCACCTTAACTGCTGCCCTCCTCCTTACCGCCATGTCGGCTTCGGCCCAGAACCGCTGGGAAACCCAAATCGGACTCCGCACGCCGCCGCCCCAGGGGGGCATGTTTGGCACCTTCGTCAACTACAATTTCATGGTGAAGCTGAGTCCGCGCAAAGCCCTCGGCGAGCCGGGCACGGGCCGCTACGCCTTTAGGTTCCGCACTGGACAAAATTCCATCAACTACACCCACAGCGAGCCCAACCGCAACTTCTGGATGAACACCCAAGGCATGTTCGGAATCGAGCGCGTGAACCGTCCGAAGCGGGCCCTGTCGGGCTACTGGGGCCTCGAATTGGGCGGAAGCATGGGCGGTTACACCAGCAGCAACGGGGATTATTTTTATGGCGGACCCGCCGCAAGCGTACTGTACGGCCTGCGCTACCGCGTGAAGCCGCGCTGGACGCTGGCCATCGAAGTGGGTCCCACCGCCTCCATTTGGTACAATAAATCCAACGGAAGCTGGCAAGAGCCCGCCACCCAATTTTCGCTTTCGGGTCAATCCATCGGCATCAGCGGCGTGTACCGGATTTAGTGCTCTGGACCGCAAATAAAAAAGGGGGGCGATTGCCCCCCTTTTCGTTTAGCCAGGTCGTGGAAAAGAGCATGCGCCTAAAGCCTTACTCCACCGTAACGCTCTTCGCCAAGTTTCGCGGCTGGTCCACGTTGCAGCCGCGAAGCACGGCCACGTGGTAGCTCAGAAGCTGAAGGGGCACGGTCGTCAGGAGCGGAGAAAGGGCCTCGTCGGTCGACGGAATGGCGATGAGCTCGTCGCTCACCGCGGCAATCGCGTCGCTGCCCTCGCCGGTGATGGCATAAATGCGTCCTTTGCGGGCTTTGACTTCTTGCACATTGCTCACGAGCTTCTCGTAAAGTTCGCCAAAGGGAGCGACCACGACGACCGGCATCTGGTCGTCGATCAGGGCAATGGGGCCGTGCTTCATTTCGGCCGCCGGGTAGCCCTCGGCGTGGATGTAGCTGATTTCCTTGAGCTTCAGCGCGCCTTCGAGGGCGACCGGGAAGTTGTATCCGCGGCCCAAAAAGAGGGCATTGGTCGCGTTCACCATCGTCTTAGAAATCTCGCGAATCTGTCCGTCCAGCTGGAGCATGGACTCAATCTTGGCAGGGATGGCCTCGAGTTCGCGGGCCAGTTCGGCGGCGCGCTCGGAACTCATGACGCCCTTCTTTTGTCCCAGCCACATCGCAAGCAGGGTAAAGACGGTGACCTGGGCGGTGAAGGCCTTGGTAGAGGCCACGCCGATCTCGGGGCCCGCGTGGGTGTAGGCCCCAGCGTGGGTTTCGCGGGCAATTGACGAACCGACGACGTTGCAAATTCCAAACACGGTGGCACCGTGGGACTTGGCCATCTTGATGGCTGCGAGCGTGTCGGCGGTTTCGCCCGACTGCGAAACGGCAATTACCACGTCGTTCGGGCCGATGATGGGGTTGCGGTAGCGGAACTCGCTTCCGTACTCGACCTCCACAGGCACCCGCGCGAGGTCCTCAATGAGGTATTCGCCGACGAGGCCAGCGTGCCATGAAGTTCCGCAGCCAATGACCAGAATGCGCTGGGCGTTGAGCAGCTTGTCGCTGATCGCGTCAAGCCCGGCCATTTTTACTTCGCCGGTTTTGAAATTGAGACGTCCGCGCACCGTGTCGAGAATCGACTTGGGCTGCTCGAAGATCTCCTTGATCATGAAGTGGTCAAATCCGCCTTTTTCAATGGCGGCCAGGTCGAGCTGCAGCTGGTGGATGACGCTGTCAACCGGCAAATCGTTGGCGATTTTGCGCACCACGACTCCGCTGCGCTGCACCACGGCCATTTCGCCGTCCTCGAGGTAAATAACTTTCTTGGTCGAATCGATGAACGGGGTGGCGTCGCTTCCGACAAAAAACTCGTTGTCGCCCAGTCCGAGCACGAGCGGAGAACCCAAGCGGCCGACCACCATTTGGTCGGGCTCTTCGGTGCTCATGACCACGATGGCGTAGGCTCCCACGACCTCATTGAGGGCCAGGCGCACGGCCTGCTGAAGGTTAACCTTCTCTTCGTTCTGGATGTACTCGATGAAGTTCACGAGCACTTCGGTGTCGGTGTCGCTCGTAAAGGTGTAGCCTTTTTTGACCAGCAGCTCCTTGAGCTGGGCGTAGTTTTCAATGATCCCGTTGTGCACGATTACGAGGCGTCCCGAATTCGAGGTGTGCGGGTGGGCGTTGCGGTCAGAGGGTTCGCCGTGGGTGGCCCAGCGGGTGTGCCCAATGCCGAGGGTGGCGTGCGGACGTTCTGCGTCGGCAACCGCTTCAAGGGCCGAAACCTTGCCCATTTTTTTGAAGACGTCCAAGCGTCCGTTGGATAAAGCAACTCCTGCGGAATCGTATCCGCGGTACTCTAAACGCTTTAAACCTTGAATGAGAATCGGGTACGCTTCGCGTGGCCCGATGTAGCCGACAATGCCGCACATAGGCGAGTTAGTTTGGTTTGGTGTACCACAAATTTAGCGACATAGGCTCTACCGCGTCGCTGCTGCCGTGAAGTACGGCGCGGGCCGGCGACGAAGCCATGCGCTCGGGAACGAGCATCATTTGAAAACTCGCGGTGTCGCCGTAGCGGAGCAAATCCTGCACGTGGCGGGTAACGACAAAACGGTACGCGCCCTTGCGGAGCACGCCCGTAGCCGTGAAGTTGCCCCCGGGGTTGCCCCGGAGGTAGTCGCGAATGAGCGTTTTCGTGGATCCATTGACCTGTAAAATGCTCAACGAAGCCGGCGTAGCGTAGCGCACATTCGACCCCTCGCGCACGGGAACGACGAGCTCGGCGTAGTTCACGACGTAGCCGCTGTCGACCAGGGCCTTGAGTCCGTCGAGGCGCAGCACCGTAACGGCACCACCCATGCCCTGAATGTAGGTAGTCGGTTCGCCCGCGGCCGTGTCCTGGTCGCCAAAGTCAATTTGGGCCGCACTGCGGTCAAACGTGATGCGGTTAAAGCTCTGCACCCCCGACGAAAGCGCGAGCTGAAACAAACCGTAGTCTTTTCCTGATGCCGAAGTGTCGTTTCGGATGCTGTCGTTGGTGTAGTAAATGCGGATCCGCGCGGCCGCGTCGCCCGAATTGAACTGGTACATTGCCTCGTTCTGTTCGGTGCCCGAAACAATCAGGCCCCGGAAGTACTCGATGAACGCCGTGTTGCTCGAAAAATTTCCGGGACGCGCAATCGCCTCGTCGACGATCCACTGCTGCATCTTTGCGGCATCCAAGCGAAGGGCCAGGGCCGCCTTGCCCGAGCGAGCTCCGGTTTTCAGGGTTTTGATCAACGCGTCGGGCCGAAAGCTCGTGTCGCAAAGGGGCAGCCCCGGGGTAAGGGTGCTGAATCCGTAGTACACTGAATCGGTGAGCGGCACCGCGCTGCGGTGCACCTTCACGTGGAAGGCCGCTGAGGTGTCTCCGTACCAACCCGAGTAGGGAAGAATCATGAAGACCGAGTCGACCGTGGCGTTGGTGCCAAACTGCGGGGCGACCGCGGTGAGGATTACTTGGGTCGCAAACGAAGCGCTGGGGCGTCCAAAAACGGGGTCGTTGTAGCTTCCGACCACCAGGCTGTTGGGCCTAAGGGTCAGCAGCGAATCGTACTCTTCGGTCCACGAACGAAGGGCGACCGATTTCTTGGAACCGAAGGCCAGGGCGCTTTCGTCGACAAAATCGATTCCGACCTCGCCGTTGGACTTTTCGCAGCCCGTGAGCGGCAGCAACGCAAGCAACGCCCAAAGCGCTGCTCCGGCAAAACCCCAAGAACTACGCAAAGAGCGACTCATAAAAGGCGTCCAAGAGGGCGGGTTGCTCGAGAAAGGCCTTGCCGTCGTGCACGGGGACCCCGGCGTCTTTGGCCGCCTTGAGGGCCGCGGCGGGGGCTGCATCCGACATTTGAAGAACGGCGTCCACGTTGCGCACGGCTCCGCAGTAAAGGGACTCCGCGGTGGGTTGGGTAAAAGCGTGCATGTCCTTCACTCCGTCAAACGCCATGCCTTGCTCGAGGCCGAGGTCCAACGTGCCGTCAAAAGCGTTGTCGCTCAGGCTGAATACCACTTTGGTTCCGGCAAAATGCGGATCGTCGGCGTGGAACTGGCGGAGGTACACCGGCAGCGGCGTAGACATCCAGCCCATCACATGGACGACGTCGGGCTGCCAACCCAATTTCTTGATGGTCTCAATGATGGATTTGCTGAAAAACAGGGCGCGGGCGCCGTTGTCGTCGTAGAATGCGCCTTGGGCGTCTTCCCAAGTGCCCTTGCGCTTGAAGTACTCCTCGTTGTCGATGAAGTAAACTTGAATGCGTGCCCCCGGAACCGACGCCACTTTGATGACCAAAGGCTGGTCGTAGTCGTTGATTACCACGTTGATGCCGCTCAAGCGGATGACTTCGTGGAGCTGGTGGCGGCGCTCGTTAATGACGCCGAAACGCGGCATGAAGGCGCGAATTTCGTGCCCCAGTTCGTTCATCTTTTTGGGGAAGGCTAGGGCCATTTCCGCCAACTCCCCCTCGGGGAAGTAGGGCTTGATCTCGTGAGAAACATATAAAATCCGCCGCTTTGCCATAATCTCGTCTTATAGTGCCAATAAAAAAGGCCAACAAAGGTACGAAATTCTCGCGAGGCGCTCTAGTTTTGGCATGTTTTGACGCATTCCCTTAAGGTTTTAAAAACCCGCTCCGAGCTCGAAGCATGGCGGGCGGAACAGAAGCACGTGGCGCTCGTGCCCACGATGGGGGCGCTGCACGCCGGCCACATGGCCTTGGTGGACCGCGCAGCTTCTGAAGGGATGTGCGTGCTCGTGAGCATTTTTGTCAATCCCACCCAGTTCAACCGCCCTGAGGATTTGTCGAGCTACCCTCGCGACGAGGAGGGCGATTTGGCGACGCTCGCGCAGTCGTCGGCCCAGGCGGTGTGGTTCCCCGAAGTGGCGGATTTGTATCCGCAGGGCGTGGTTTCGGAGCAGTTTGACTTGCTCGGACTCGATACGCGGCTGGAAGGCGCGCTGCGGCCCGGGCACTTTCAAGGGGTGGCGACGGTGGTCGACCGGCTGTTCACGGCCTGCCGCCCAGACAAGGCGTACTTTGGGCTTAAGGATTTTCAGCAGGTCGCGGTGGTCCGCCGCCTGGCGGAACTGCGCGGCGGAACGCCCGTGATCGTGTCCTGCCGCACTACCCGGGAGGCCGACGGACTCGCGATGAGTTCGCGCAACCGGTTGCTCCGCCCGGAGCAGCGGGCCGCAGCACCCGCCATTTTTCGCGCACTCCAGTGGGCGGCGCGCGAGGTGTCGGAGTTTCCGGTGCCCCCGAAGGCCCTCAAACGGGAACTCCGCAAGGAGGTAGAGCGCGAACAACTTCTTAAGGTTGAGTCGATTGACTTTGTTTTTTCGGACACCCTAGAGGCCGTTGCCGACCCCGACCGACCGGTGGACTCGTACGGCCGAAGCGTCCAAACGCTTATATCCGTTTATGCGGGGGAAGTCCGCCTCATCGACAATGCGCCGTTGTACCTTTGCCGGCCATGACCATCGAGGTACTCTACAGCAAAATCCACCGGGTGCGCGTCACCGGAGCCGAACTGCACTACATCGGCAGCATCACCCTCGACGGGGACCTCATTGATGCCGCTAAACTTATTGAAGGTCAAAAGGTTACGATTGTCAATGTGGACAATGGCGAACGCTTCGACACCTACGTGATTCGCGGAACGGCGGGAAGCGGTGAGGTCACCCTGAACGGTCCGGCTGCCCGCCGAGTGCAAAAGGGCGACGTGATCATCATCATTGCCTACGCCGCGATGCCGATTGAAGCGGCGCGCAACTTTCAACCTACGCTCCTCTTCCCTGAAGAGCCCACGAACCGCCTACGGGCTTAATGATGAAGATTCCAAGCATTCCCAGCTGGCTCAAAACCCTGGTTTTTGCCTCGCTGGGAGCGGGTTTGCTCTACCTCGCCTTTCGCGGTGTTGACCTTGAGGCCGTGGGCCGCGAAATGGGCCGCGCCAAGCTGTACTGGTTCGGAGTGAGCGTGGCCGTGGGGTACGCCGCCGTGATTTCGCGCGGAATGCGGTGGAAGCTCGTCCTCGACTCCATGGGCTACCCCACCACCGCGTGGCGGGCCACCCACGCCATCGGCATCGGATACCTCATTAACATGGTGTTTCCGCGCGCCGGAGAGGTTGCGCGCGCCACCGCCCTTCGCCGAAGCGACAAGACGCCCGTGGACGTGCTGCTCGGCACGATCATCGTCGAGCGCCTGATCGACCTGATCATGATGTCGATTCTGCTTGGAATCACCGTGCTGCTTACCTACCCCGAGCTTCAAAAACTGCTCGCAAGTACGCAGTCCACGCCCGCAAGCGACGAGGGCGGATTTCCGTGGATACCGGTAGTGGGGCTGGTGCTCGCCCTGGCCTCTTGGTTCAGCCGTCGCCGCTTTTTTGAGACCGCCCTGGGCCAGCGGGTGCAGTCTTTTTTGCGCGGACTGGCCCACGGTTTTACCAGCATCACCCGCCTCCACCGCCCGTGGGCCTACCTCGGGCATACGCTGTTCATCTGGGGCGCCTACTTTCTGATGGTGTACGTGTGCTTTTTTGCCCTTCCCGCGACCGAAGGCATTCAGATCGACGAAAGCCTGTTTGTGATGATGGCGGCCAGTTTGGGCGTGGTCGTGCCCGTTCCCGGCGGCGTGGGCGCCTACCACTACCTCGTCGCCAAGGCGCTCGAGGTTCTGAGTATTCCCTACGTCGAAGGCCTTGCCTTTGCCACGCTCGTCCATGCTTCGCAAGCCCTGATGCTGATGTCCACCGGCGTCATTGGGTTCATCGGACTTAGCCGTTTTAAAAACGACTAAGCGGGCTGGGGTGCGTACCTTGGCGGTACGTCTATGGCCAAGTTGAAAAAAGCGTTTGTTTGCCAGTCCTGCGGAACCAACTACCCGCAGTGGGCCGGCCAGTGCCGAAGCTGCGGCGAGTGGAACACCCTGGTGGAAGAAGTCATGGAACGGGCCCCCGCCGAGCAGGCCTGGGTCGCTCCCGGCCAAAGCCGCGCACTTACCCTTGACCAGGTCGACCGTAGCGCGGAGCGCCGGGTTCCAACTCGGGACGCCGAGCTCGATCGAGTCTTAGGGGGCGGTTGGGTACCCGGTTCGCTCAGCTTGCTGGGCGGCGAGCCCGGAATCGGCAAGTCGACCCTCATGCTTCAAGTAGCCCTGAATGCGGGCGCCAAGGCGCTGTACGCCAGCGGTGAAGAAAGTGCGGAGCAGATTCGCATGCGCGCCGAACGGATTGGCTTCAACGGGCCCGGATGCCACGTGCTGGCCGAGGTTTCTACATCCAAAATTCTGCAGGCTGCCGAGCAGCTCAAGCCCGATTTGTTGGTGGTGGACTCGATTCAAACGGCCTACAATCCGCAGCTCGAGTCCGCCGCCGGGAGCGTCGGACAAATACGCGAGTCCGCCGCCGAATTTCTGCGCTACGCCAAAGCCCGGCACGTACCCGTGGCGCTGATTGGCCACATCACCAAAGAAGGTACGCTCGCCGGACCCAAGGTGCTGGAGCACATGGTCGACGTGGTGCTCCAGTTCGAAGGCGACAAGCACCACCTCGTGCGCACGCTGCGGGCCCTCAAGAACCGGTTCGGTTCGACGCAGGAACTCGGGCTGTACGAAATGGCCGAAAAGGGCCTCAGGCCGGTCGCCAATCCGTCGGCGTGGCTGCTGGGGCAGCGGGGCGAAGGGCTCAGCGGTTCCGCCATAGGGATCACCGCCGAGGGCCTGCGGCCCCTGCTCGTGGAGGTCCAAGCTTTAGTGTCGACCGCGGTGTACGGCACGCCCCAGCGCAGCTGCACCGGGTTTGACACGCGCCGGCTGAACATGCTGCTGGCGGTACTCGAAAAGCGCTGCGGGTTTCACCTGGCCAGTAAAGACGTGTTCCTCAACGTGACCGGCGGACTGCGCGTGGACGACCCCGCCCTGGACCTCGCGGTGTGCGCCGCCATCTTGTCGAGCCAAGAGGACCGTCCGATCCCGCCGGGGGTCGCGTTTGCCGGTGAGGTGGGCTTGGGCGGAGAGCTCCGGCCCGTAGCCCGCATGGAGTCGCGCATTCACGAGGCGGGCCAGCTCGGATTTGACTACATCTGGGGCGCCAAAACACCCGGGCTGCCCAAGAAGGTGCACGGCGTGCACTTCGTGGCCCTCGACCGAATCAGCCACGTCGTCGACAACCTCTTTTAACCCGGTCCCGGAGGGCCCACAAAAAACGGCCAACCCGGGAGCGGGTTGGCCGTACGCTTTAGGTCTGGTCGCCTTTCGTTAGTTGTTGATCAGCTCCGCGAGCTCGCCGAGGTTGGGCGTAATGATGATTTCGATGCGGCGGTTTTTGGCCTTGCCCTCGGAGCTGTCGTTGGGCGCGATCGGCAGGTGTTCGCCGCGGCCGGCCGCCTGGACCCGTTGGGGCTTCACGCCCTGCTTGACCAAGATCTTGACTACGCTCGTCGCCCGCATGACCGACAGATCCCAGTTGTCCTTCACCGCGGTCTTGCCGTTGAATTCGTCGGAGTCCGTATGGCCCTCGACGGCGATTTTGAGGTCCTTGTTTTCGTTGAGCACCTTGGCCAGCTCGCTCAGGGCGCTGGCGCCGTCGGGCTGCACGTCCCAGGAGCCGCTGGCGAACATCAGGCGGTTGTCGAGCGAAACGTATACTTGTCCGTTGCGCATCGAGACGCTGAGTCCGCGGTCCTTAAATCCGAGCAGGGCGTCGGCAAGGCGCTGGCGGAGGTAGGCGGCCGCGCTGTCCTTGCGGCTGATGAGGCGCTCCAGTTCGGCCACGCGAAGCTCGCGCTGCGTAAGCTCCTGCTCGAGCACAAAAAGGCGGTCCTGCTCGCGCTTAAGCGAGTCTTCTTTCGCGGCAAGGCGCACGGCCAGACCTTCCATGCGCTCGAGCATCGCCTTATTCTCGGTGAGGTTTTGCTGCACCAGACGGCTGTTGTTTTGAAGGGCGTACTCGTAGTTCGAGTTCAGGTCGCGGTAGGCCCGCTGCAGCTTGCGCATTTCGACCCCCTGAGCCGAAGTGTCCTTGATGGCCGCGTCCAAGGCGGCGAGGGCCTTGAGCTTCTGGGCCTCGCTTTCGCTGGCCGAGATCCGCGCCTTTTCGGCGTCGACCTTTAAGGCCTCGGCGCGCTGGACCGAGGCGTCAAACGACGACTGAAGTTCAGAGTACTTTTTGGGAGAAACACAGGCGCTGAGGAGCGCCACGGCGGCGAGGGCCGCGCAAACTTGGATACGCATAGTACGAAGGTAATTAACTCCAGCGGAGTCGCAGGGGGGCGTGGTCCGAAAATCGGGCCAAAGCGTCGTACGAAACCGCCTCGATCCGCTCGGGAGCGTTGGTAACCCAGTGGTCAATGCGCCAGCCCTTGTTCCGCGCTCGGGCGTCGGAACGCATGCTCCACCAGCTGTACACGTCGGCGGACTGGGGGTACTTCGCTCGGAAGGCGTCCACCCATCCCCGCTCGGCAAGCGCGGCAAACCACGCGCGCTCTTCGGGCGTGTAGCCCGGTTGGCCGTCGAGTCGGCGAGGATCGTGCACGTCGGCCGCGGCGGGGGCCAAGTTCCAGTCTCCGCCCACCACCGCAGGCCCCGATTGCCCGTCGAGCCACTGCCCCAGAAGCGCTAGGGCCTCGAGCTTGAGCGCCTGACGTCCGGCTCCTTGGCTGCCCGAAGGCAGGTACAGATTGAGCCAGGTTACCCCGGCGATTCGCCGCGCGACGTAGCGGCCTTCGCCCTCCAGCCCCGGCGGAAGCAACGGCCCCTCAGCCGGCTCCAAGGGTCCGCGCGAAAGGACCGCGACGCCGCTGTACCCGGGCTTTTGCGCCAGACTGGCCGCCACAGTCCACCCGGGCAGGGCCGCGCGCAGGGCGGCTTCGTCGTTCCACTTGACCTCTTGAACAAAAACAAGGTCCGGATTCTCGGCGTCAAGCCAAGCATCCAGACCCTTTCGCAGCGCAGCCCTTAGGCCGTTTGCATTAAGGCTTATGGCCTCCACTTAGTTCAGCACCAGCGTCGAAGTGCCAATCTTGGCGTTGTCGCTAAACACTTCAACTGTGTAGGTGCCGGGCTTCAGCGTGCTGCTCAGGTCAAACGCCGCGCAGCTCTGCACTTGCTTGCCCTCGTACACGATCTCGGTCTTGGCCGAGAAGTAGATGGTCTCGTTGCCCACCTTCATGCTGCGCTCCTCACTTTGGCTCGGAAGCACGCGGCCGTCGGGCGTATTAATGCGCATGTAGAGCGTGCGCTTCGACGATTCCGCGATCGCATTTTGGGCCACCGTGAAGCAGGCCTTCACGCGGTTTGCCTTGCTGGCCGAGGTCGTGGGCTTTTCCACTCCCTTGCTGCTCACCCGCACGGCCGTGGCCTCAAGGGCGGACAACTGAAGCTTCAGCGCGGTCGTTACCTTGCCGCTGAGCTTGGTGTTTTCGGCGTTTAATTCGGCGTTCTTCACTTGCTCGCTGCCGAGTTGCTCGTCTACTTGGCGCTTGGCCTCGCCCAAAACCGCGTATGCCTTGTTGACCGAATCCACCTGGCTGCTCAAGCGCGCAACCATTTTGCGCAGGTCATTGACCTGGCTGCGGTACTTGGCCAGCTCGGACTGCGAGGCGTTCTTCAGGTTGGTGATTTCTTCGATCGTGGCGTTCAGGCGCGCGGTCTCCGCAATGATGTAGCTGTTCATGCTGTCGTTTGCCGCCACTTGGCCGATGAGGTCGCGCTTGTACTCCTCGAGTTCACTGACCAAAATCGCCTTTTCTTCTTCAAGATTTTGCACCTCTGAGTTGCGGTTCAGCGCAAAAAAGCCCAGGGCCAGGACCAACGCGATTAAAAGACCAATAACTGTTTTTTGTCGTTTAGCCGACGAATCGTTGCTCATAGCATTCAGAATTTGTGCAAATGTACCAATTAATGCAACGCCGATTAAGCAGCTTCGTTTCGCTTCCCTGCGGCGCGTGCGGGGCGCTCGTTAGGCACAGTGCGGAGCCGCTCTGCGCGGCCTGCTGGGGCGGAATTTACCTCGCGGCAGACCCCAAACCCATCCAGCTTTCCTTCACCGCGACGGGCTGTTCGTGGTTGCCCTACGGAACGCCCGAAGTCAAGCGCGCGATGGCCGCCCTCAAGTTCCGCGGGCACCACTCCCTCGCGGTTCAGCTCGGAATGGCCATGTCCCAGGCCCTGCCGAGGCCTGAAGTGGACGTGCTGGTTCCGATTCCGCTCAGCCCCCTGCGTCAGTACCTGCGCGGCTACAACCAGGCCGAACGGATTACGCACGGCCTTCACCTCGGATGGGGAATCCCCGTTTCCCCTGGGCTGCTTGATCGCCGCGAATGGTTCGTCGCGAAGCAGTCCGCGCGAGCAGAGGCCGACCGGTCCAAAATCTACGGGGCCTACCGGGCCGATCCCGATCCCCGCTGGCGCGGAATTCGAATTGGCCTGGTGGACGACACGCTCACGACGGGAAGCACGCTGAACGCCGCGGCCGAAGCGTGCCTAAAAAAAGCCAAGGTGGCAGAGGTTACTCCGCTCACCTTGGCTTATGCTACGAGGAGAGGCCTCTAGCCCGTTCCGCTCTAGCGCTCGACGACGAGGCGCTGCACGCCCACCGCGTCTTCGGTCTGCACCTCAAGCAAGTAGATGCCCGAAGCCAAACTGCGCAGGTCGAGTTCCACCTGCTGCGTGCCGGCGTTGTACACGCCGCGCTGAACGGCAAGCTGCGTTCCCGCGATGGAGGTGACGCGCACTTCTGCCGAGCCGCTGGTTGCCATCGGGAATTCCACGCGCACCAAACCGCTGGTCGGGTTGGGGAATACGCGCAGCGTCGCCAAGGCGTTCTCACCCATTCCGACGGTGAAGTTCAGCGTGCTGCTGGCCGATCCGCAGTCGTTGGTCACCGTGACCACCGCCGAGGCCGGGCCGTTGGTTCCAAACGATTGAACCGTGCTCGCGCCCGTGGCCGATCCGCCGTTGCTGAAGGTCCAGCTCACGCTGGTCGCGTTGGCCGTGGTGGCGTTGAACTGAATGGTTACGGGGTTCAGCGAAAGCACCGAGTAGGTCGCCGTGACCGTGGGCTGCGGCGCGTTGGCCGTGGTCACGGTGGCCGGCGAAGACCACGAGCTCGTGCCCGAGCTGCACACCGACTGCACGTAAACTTGGTAGGCGGTGTTGGGCGTCAGGCCGGTCAGGTTGGTCGTTCCGCCCGTGATGCCCGTGATCAGCGTACCCGATCCCGGGGTGAATCCGGTCACGCCGTACTCCAGCTTGCTGCTGGTGGCAGCGCTCGGAGCCGTCCAGGTAACGGTAGTCGACGTGCACGTGGTGTTGCCTGCCGCGTTGACGCCGACGGGAACTCCGCACGGAGAACACTGCGCCACAAAGCTGTTGATGGACGAGCCGGCGATCAAGGTCGAGTTGTAGGGAAGCGTCGAGAGGGTGTCGCCAAAGGGGCCGACCAGGTCAAAGCCCATCTCGCCCGGGTAGGCCCCCGCGCTGGTCACCATGATGCGCACCGAATCGCCGGCGCAGAAGCGCACCGAGTCCGTAGCCGCACTGCCCGTAGTGAACGTAAAGTCTTTCACGTTCACCCAGTTGCCCGAAATCTTTTGCTGGGCAGAGATCACGCCGCCGTTCCAGCCGTCGCCCCACGAGTCCTTCATGTACATGACGGAGGTGCACTGGTTGGCCGGAGGGCAAAGTGCCGTCGTCACCGTGTACGGGCCGGCCCAGCCCGACTTGTCGGTAGCGGAACAGCTGTCGCGAATGTAGACGTCGTAGGTTGCTCCCGCCGTGAGGCCGGTGATGGTGTAGGGCTTCGTCACGTTCCACGCCGTCGTGCCGTTGGTGCCGGTTCCGGTTCCCGTCCAGAAGCCGGCGGGGCCCCACTTGACGTTCGAACCGAGCGGCGTGCTGCCCACGTGCGTCCAGTTCACGCCAACGCTGGTGGTCGAAACGGTTCCGGCCACAATGGTTCCCAGCGGCTTGGGACAGGTCGGGATGGCTTCAACCACGAGGTTGTCAAAGAAGACGTCGGGTCCAAATCCCGAATGCGCCACGAAGCGGAACACCGCCTGGCTGCCCACCCACGAGGTAGGTAGATTCACCGTGGTATCGCGGAAGGTGCCCGGAGTCGTCGTGCCCGCCCCAGGCGAGTTGAACGAAGGCCCGGAGAGCTTCACCAAGGTATCCCATGTGGTTCCGGTGAGCGTCTTGCCAATCAGGTACAGGCGGTCGTTCGGGTAGAACGACATGTACTGGTGCGACCACTCGAAGGTGGCCTGAGCCGCCGCGCTGATGGTCACAGGACGTGAAGAAATCGTCGCAAAGTTGCCGTCGGTCCAGGACCAGAAGTTGCCGCGCATTGCGTGGCCCGTGGCCATTGCGTACTGCATCATTTGCTTCGTTCCGCCGTCGGTCCAGCACGGCAGCGGCGTCAAGTCAAAGTTCTCGGTGTAGGGAATCGCAACTCCGAGGCAGCTCGTCGTAAAGTTGATGGGGCCGTGCCACGGTGCGCGCGTGGTGGCGCCGCAGGAATCCGCGATCCATGCGGTGTAGCTCGTGTTCGGTGCCAAGCCCGTGATCGTGTAGCTCGTGCCGGCCGCGTTGCCCACGTTGGGGATCACGCCCGTACCGGGGTTGAAGCCCGCAGGTCCCCAGGCGATCGTCGCGCCCGGCGTATTGGTTCCTCCGTGCGTCCAGGTCACCACCGCGTTGGTTGCCCCTGCCGTCGCGGCGCCTTGCGTCGCCGGCAAGCAGGCGGGTTGGGCTTCGTAAACCACGTCGTCCAGGTTTACGGTAACCCATGTGGTCGTGGTGCGGAAGGCCACGTGCTTAAAGCCCGTCGGCACCACCGGGAACGGCACCGTGTACTCGTCCCAGTTGTCAGTGAGCGGTACCGTAGCGACCACCACAAACGAGCTGGGGTTCGCCGGCGACGCCAGTACGCCGACCTGAAGGCTTACCGTCGACCAGGTAAAGGCTTTTTTGGCGCGGAAGCGGATCTGCCCGCTGCCGTTGGCCAGGTCGTTGAACATGGGCGAGATTACCCCGTCACCGGTCGTGGATCCCGCGTAGAACTCCGCGAAGTTGGGCGTCGAGTAAGCCGCACCCGTACCGGTGCCGGTGGCCACCTCGAGGGTGGCTCCGCCGTTGACAAACCAGCACTCCGGCTGGTCGCCCACGGTCAGGTTGTCGAAGTTTTGGCTGTAGCCGTTGGGAAGCGTAAACCCTGCGCACAGCGTGGTGAAGCTGAAGGGGCCACTCCACACCGAGTTACCGGCGGTTCCGCACAGCGTCATCACGTAGAAGTCGTAGTCGTAGTTCGGAATGAGGCCGGTCACGGCCAGCAAATTGGTCGAAACGGTGTCGGAGCTGCCGGTGCCGATGTTGAAGCCCGCAGGTCCCCACTGCACCGCGAAGCTGCTCGCGCCGCTCTGCCAGTTGAGGGTGGCCGCCACGTCGGTAACGCCTGTGGCGCCGAGCTGCAAGGGCTCAGGGCAGGCCGGTTGGGCTTCGATGGTCACGTAGTCCACAAACAGGTCAGGTCCAAAGTCGGACCAGCCGTAGAGTTGGGCAATAACTGTATCCCCTACCATGGACGACGGCAGGTAGGCGATGGTGTGCGAGAACGCCGACGCCGGAGACGTGGAACCCGCTCCCGGAGTGTTGAAGTTGGCCCCTTTGAGCGTGACCACGTTGGTCCAGGTGCTGCTGTTGATGTCGCGAACGCGCAGCGTCAGGCTGTCGTCGGGGTAGCTGCTCATGAACTGGTGCGACCAGTCGATTACGGCGCGAGCGGCCGTGGTAACGGCAATCGGCGCGGACTGCAAAATGTAGGAGTACTGGTTTTTGGACCAGAAGTCGGCCTCGGCATAGGTCACGCCGCCGGTGGTGTAGCCGAGCCAGTTGGCCGTTCCGGTATTGTGGGTCCAGCAGTTCGGCGGGAAGGTGGCAAACGTTTCGGTCGTCGGGAGCGCGAGGGTCGCGCACGTGGTGCTGAAGGCAATGGGTCCGGCCCAGCCCGAGGTGCCTGCGGCGCCGCAGTTGCGGCGAACGTAGACGTCGTAGGCGGTGTTGGGAGTGAGTCCGCTAAGCTGCTTGCTCGTGGCCGTACTCGTGACGGTGGTGCCTGATCCCAGGGTAAAGCCCGAAGCGCCGTACTGAACGTCAAAATTGGTTCCAAGCGAGGCCCAGTTCACGGTCGCTTGCGTCGAAGCCACGCCCGAAACGCTCAAGGTGCCCGGGATGGGGCAGGCCGGCGGGGTGTTGGTAATGCGTACGGTGTAGTCGTGAACCGAACCGTAGGTGAAGGCCGCACACGGAGTGGTAGTGGTAGCGGATCCGCTTTCGCGCAGCATGACCCGAAGGCGGCTGCGGCCCAAGGTAGCGCCCGTCGGAACGGTGAAGCTGAAGGTCGCATTGCGCTGCGTTGAGGCCAGCGGGGCAGTCATGGCCGAGCCCCAGGTTCCGAGCTCCTCGCCGGCGTCGGTGAAGTCGCCGTCGATGTTCCAGTCGATCCAAGCCTTCGCAAAGGAGTTGTAGTTGCCTTGGCACGTGCCCATCAGCGCTTCAAGCGTGTAGGAGGTGCCCAGGCTCAGGTCCGCCGAGTCAATTTGGGTGTAGTCGCGGAGTCCCGCCACTGCCGGACAGGTCGTGGGGTTGCTGATGCCGTAGTTGTCTCCCTGCAAGTAGACGTCGCGGATTTCGGTATCAAAAAGCGACGAGGGACCTACCGCGGTGCAGTAGGTTTGGGCTGAGGCCGAAGAAATGAGGCCGAAGGAAAAAACGCCCAGGAGCGTCGCGAATAGAGTAGGTTTGTACATAATCCGGGAATAAAGGAGTATAGATTTGGTAAATATCGGGACAAAAACTTTTTATGCGTGCACCCTGTCGTTCAATAATTAGGCTCCTTTACGCGCCCATACTGGCCGTCGGTTGCGCGCTGCCCGCTCCGCCCGACGGGGGTCCGCGCGACCAGCAAGGCCCGACGGTGCGCACCTCGAGCGTTCCGCTGGGGGCCACTTCGGTCCAAACGAGTTCCCTCGAATGGGAATTCGACGAGTTCGTGGTGCTGAACAATCCGGGAAGCAACCTGCGCTTTTCGCCTCCCCTGCCTTCAGAGCCTCGGTTCACCCTCAGAGGCAAGTCCTTGCGCGTGCAGTGGGACGGCGCGTTGGCGCCCGACCGCACCTACGTCGTGCAGTTCGGCAGCGCCGTGAAGGACCTGCACGAGGGCAATCCCATGAGCGAACCGTTTTGGGTGTTTGCCACGGGTGAAGCGATTGACTCCGGGCAGATTCAGGGCGCCGTCCTGAATCCGTTGACGGGGGCGGCTTGGGACAACCACGCCGTGGTGCTGCACGGGGCTGACGCACCCGATTCCGCGATGTACCGCGCCCCGCTGTACGGAACCCGAAGCGGCAAAGACGGCCACTTTACCCTGCCCTATTTGGCCGAAGGCCGCTACCGAATTTTTGCGTTCCCAGATCCCGACGGCAACCTTCAGCTTGGAACCGGCGAGCAATCCCCGGTGGCCTGGCTGCCTTCGCCGGCCGCCCCGGGCGACAGTGCGGTGCTCTGGCTCGCAGATCCGGCGGCTAAGCGCGACAGCCTCGCGACGCTACGTCGATTGCCGGCCGATTCGGCAGGAGTCCTTCAGCTCAGCATCGCGCCGGTGCAGGACCAGCGAACCTGGGTGCACCAGCTTCGGCGCGACGGCGTCGTGGTGTGGCAAGGCACCGGCGCCCAAACCTGGACCCTCGAGGGCTTGAAGCCCGGTTCCTACCGCCTGCAGAGCTTTGCGGACCTCAACGGCAATGGAACGCTCGACGCCCCCAACTGGTGGACGCGAACCGAGGCGGAACTTCCGGTTTTGGACCGCGAAGCGATCGAAGTCACGGTGGGCTGGACCGTTACGCGCCAGTGGCTTCCGGGGGCAATCCCTTTAGGGCAAACGGATCCTGGTCCGCCAGGAACGGAAAGCGCTTCCGCACCGCGGCCAAGTGAATCGGGTCCCATTCGGCCCTGAGCAGCGCGGACTGATGGGGCGCTGTATCGGCCAAAACGTCGCCCCAAGGGCCGACCATGCGGCTCGCCCCGCTGTGGTCCACCCCAAATCCGTCGGTACCCACCCGGTTGACGCCGGCGACGTAGCACTGGTTTTCCATGGCGCGGGCGGCCAGCAGCGTGGTCCACGCGGTTTCGCGGGCCTCGGGCCAGTTGGCGACCACGAGTAAGCCGTCGTAGGCTGGGGTTCCGTCGGCGTCCAGCGTGTTGCGCAACCAAACCGGAAAGCGCAGGTCGAAGCACACCGCCAAGCGCAAGCGCCATCCGCGCCAAAGCACCACGACGGCGTCGGTTCCGCGTTCAAAATCGCGGTGCTCGCCCGCTACCGCAAAGAGGTGGCGCTTGTCGGCCGTGGTGGTGGTTCCGTCGGGCTCAACCCAGTAAAACCGATTGGCCACCTTGCCCGATTCATGGGGGGCAAACACCGAGGCGCCCACCGCGCAATCCAAATTCGCGGCCAGTTCCTTGAGAAAGGCCACCGCCGCCACCGAATGCGTCGCGACCTCGCGGGCCTGGGCCGTGGCAAACCCCGTCGCAAAGGCTTCGGGTAGCAGCAGCACGTCGAGGCTGCCCGGGTCCGGAAGCCGTTCGCGAATCCGCTCCATGTTGGCCGTCGGATCGCACCATGCGATGCCGTACTGAAGCAGCGCCACGCGCAAAGGACTCGGATTAGCGGGCATCGCGAAGGAGTAAGGGAAGGTCTTTGATGAGCTGGTCCACCGCCTGCGGATCGGTGCCGTCGTAGTAGCCCCGCAAGCGCCCCTGGGCGTCCACCAGCACCAAGTTTTCGGTGTGGATGAAGGAGTGCTCGTCCCAGCCCTGCCCCTCTTCGAGCACGGCAAAATAGCTCGTGCGGGCGAGCCGGTTGAGCTCCGAAGGCGAACCGGTCAGCAACCACCATTGGGCGGGGTCGCAGCCGTTGCGTTCGGCGTAGTCGGCCAAAACGGGCACGGAATCGTACTCAGGCATGGCGGTGTGCGACAGGATTCGCAGCCGGTCGTCGCCTTGGTAGGCATCTTGAACCCGCCGCAATCCGGCGGCCATGTCCACGCAGATGCTGGGGCAGGTGGTAAAAAAGTAGCTCACGACGCGGACCTTGCCCTCGACATCGCGGGCCGTGCGGCGCGTTCCCGCCTGGTCCACCAGGTCAAAATCGGCCACGCGGTGGTCCATTCCTTGGCCCTCAAGGCTGTCGGCAACCAGGGCCGGATTCAGGTCCGAGGGGTTGAGGATGGGAAGCTGGCGCTCCGGGCGCTGGATGCGGTAGGCGACCGTAACCCCAATCACAAAAATCCCCAATAAAATGCCTATTTTTAGGTATTCGGATTTCGATAAGCCCCTTGGTTTTTTTGGCACGGTCATGGCACGAAGTTCGGCAACCTTAACTTTACCGCGATGCGCTACAACCCTCTTTTTTTTAGCCTGCTCGCATTTGCAATGGCCTGCACGCCCGAAGGCACCGAAGTTCCGCTCGAAATCAGCGTGCAACCCCAATGGGCCGGCCAAGACCTCGCCTACCAAAGCATGGCCTTGGTACAGCCCGAAACGGGCGACACCTTTCAGTGGGAGCGCAGCGACATGCTCCTGAGCGAATTTGCACTAATTAACGAAGACGGGAGCCTGATGCCGTTGGTGGACGAGGCCGGCGACCCCATTTATGCCTTTTTTTCGAAAGGCAAGCCTTGGACGGTGCAAATTCCCGACAACATTCCCAAAGGCCACTACCTCGGAATCACGTTCCAAGTGGGGCTGGATTCGGCCGTCAACTTTGGCGATCCCTCGGTTTGGAAGGTGGGTCACCCGCTCAACCCCACCGTAAACAACCTGCACTGGGGCTGGCAAGGCGGATACGTCTTTATGGCCCTTGAGGGCTTTTACCAAAAATTGGGCGCCCGCGAACCCTGGCTGTACCACATTGCCTTGCTCGAAAACCAAATGCCTGTGCGCGTCGAGGGGGATCTTCACCTCGACGGTTCGCGCCGGCTCGTGCTCAACTGGAACGCCGACCGCCTGTTTTACGGGACCCACGAAATCCGCCCTTCTGAAGACGGCGCCTTCTCGCACAGCACGTTTGATGGCGGAGTAGCCCACCGAATTTCAGAAAACGTGCGCCAATCGTTCAGTTGGGTCGCATTAGAAAACAAAAAATGAGAATTCTGATCGTCTTAGCCTTGGCCGCAGTGGCGGTAAGTTGCGGCGAAGACGCTCCGCCCACCACACCCTTTGCGTTGGCGGTACCTCAAGGGTTTCCTCCGCCGCCGATTCCCGAGGACAACCCGCTCACCGTCGAGGGAGTGCTCCTTGGGCGACGGCTGTTTTACGACCCTGTGCTCTCGCGCGACTCCACGCAAAGCTGCGCGAGCTGCCACAACACGGGCTTTGGCATGACCGACCACGGACTGAAGTACTCTGTGGGCATTACCGGAGCCGTGGGCGACCGCAACAGCATGCCGCTGCACAACTTGGCCTACCACACCGCCTTTTTCTGGGACGGGCGGACGCCCACCCTGCGCCAGCAATCCCTCGAGCCGATCGAAAATCCGATTGAAATGGACCACCGTGTCGAGGCCGTGCTTGCTTCACTGAACGCCAACCCCGTCTACCGCGACCTTTTTTGGAAGGCCTTTGGGGTGCGGAACATCACCGCCGAAGAAGTTGGTCTCGCCATGGAGCAGTTTATGCTCACCATCATGAGCGGATCGAGCAAGTTTGACCGCTTCGTGCGGGGCCTCGAAAGCTTGTCTGCCGAAGAACAGCTGGGAATGCAGCTGTTCAACGGCGAAGCCAATCCCAACGCGCCGACCCGCGGGGCCGACTGCTTTCACTGCCACGGCGGAACCCTGTTCACCAACCACAAATTCATGAACAACGGGCTTGATGAAGTGCCCACCGACCCGGGCCTGGGCGGCGTCACGGGCAACGCCAACGACGTGGGAAAATTCAAGGTTCCGTCGCTTCGAAACATTGCCTACACCGCGCCCTACATGCACGACGGCCGGTTCCAAACCTTGATGCAGGTGGTCGAGTTTTACAACAGCGGAACGCACGCCAATTCGCCCAACATTGACCCGTCGATGGGCGACATCGTTCGCGCCGGCGGACTCGGGCTGAATCTTCAGGAGCGCATGGCCCTCGTCGCCTTCCTGAACACGCTAACTGACACGTCCATTGAGAGCGACACGCTCTTCCAAAATCCGTTTAATTAAGATGAAAAAGCTACTTGTTGGTATCTGGTTGCTGGTCTCTGGTTCCGCGCTTGCGCAAACCGCCGAAGTCTCGTATTGGGTCGACGGCGTGTGCGGAATGTGCGAAAAGCGCATTGAGTCCGCTTTGCTCAGCACCCCGGGGGTGAAGTTTGCGGATTGGTCCCGCGAAACCCACATGGTCAAGGTGGCGTTCAACCCCAAGAAGTTGAGCGAACAAAAGCTTCACGAAATCGTAGCCGCAGCGGGCCACGACACCCAAAAGGTCAAGGCGAACAATGAAGCCTACGCCAAAGTCCACGCCTGCTGCAAGTACCGCGAACTCAATGCGCATTAGTGCTTTAGGTCTGTGGCTACTGGCCGCTGGCGCCGTTCAGGCCCAGGTGCGCGATACCACCACGCAAATTGACGAGGTCGTGGTTCGGGCCGAAGCGCCCGACGCGGTGGTGCAAGCTCGCTCCACCACCCTGACCACGTCCATCGGCCGTGGCGAACTCAAAAAAGCCGCCTGCTGCAACCTGTCGGAAAGTTTCGAAACCAATCCCTCCATAGACGCGGCCTTCACCGACGCGGTCACGGGAACCCGCCAGATTCAGCTGCTGGGCCTCGACGGCAAGTACGCCCAAATTCAAACCGAAATGACGCCGCTCGTGCGCGGCGTGCTGGCCAACAGCGGCCTGCAGTTCATTCCGGGAAGTTGGGTGGAGGGCATTCAGCTCACCAAGGGCATTGGAGCCGTAACCAACGGATTTGAAAGCATGACGGGGCAGGTCAACGTGGAGCTGCTCAAGCCCGACGAGGGCCTGTCGGTCGAAAAACCCCGTTTGGCGCACGCCAATGCCTACCTCGCGAACTCGGGGCGCATGGAACTGAACGCCACCTACGCCGAGCGCCTCAATGCGAAGTGGTCGGTTGGCACCCTGCTGCACGCCAACCAAACCCGATGGTTTCGCGACATGAACATGGACGGCTTTGCCGACAACCCGCTCGGGGGCCAACTGAACGGAATGCTCCGCGCCCGCTACTGGGGCCAAAACGGGTGGGAAGGCCTGTTTACCCTGCACGCGCTCAAGGACGTGCGCGAAGGTGGTCAACTGGGCACTACGGCTCCCGCAGTGCCCTGGACTTCTTCGGTCGCCCAGCAGCGCCTTGCCTTTACGTCCAAAACGGGCTGGGTAAACCCCGACGACCCCGACATGAGCGTCGGCATCATTTTTCACGGCTACCGCCAAGGCATCGACGCGCGCTTGGGTCCGGTTCCGTTGGGGTCCAAGCAGTTCCTGCACGGCGCCCAGCAGGGCGGACTCGCTCAAGTCTTGGTGCGCGACGGGGGTTCGTGGTGGTCCCAAACCTCGGGACTAAGCTGGTCGCTGGACCGCTACGTCATGGACTGGCACCACCCGGGAATCGCCCACGACGACGCGTGGGTCGAGTCGGCTCCGGGCGCCTTCAGCGAATGGACCCTGGATCCGTCGCCCAAGGTTACTGCCGTGCTCGGCGCCCGCATCGACCGCCACTCGGTTGCGGGATGGCAGTTCAGCCCGCGCCTGCACCTGCGCTACGCCCCGAGTGCGCGCTTGACGTTCCGAAGCGGATTGGGCCGCGGCTACCGCATGGCCATGCCCGCAGTGGAATCGCTGGGGCGCTTTGCGAGCGCTCGAAGTATCAACCACACCGTCAACCCTTGGGGAACGCCCAGCAACGTCGAATCGGGTTGGACGGCGAGCGCCTCGGGCGTTTGGACCTATGTGGCGAACTACTACCCCGGAAGCGTGGTCCTCGACCTTCAGGCGTCGGTACTCGACCGAGCCATGGTACTTGACTTCTACCAATCGCCCGAGGAAGTCTACCTCTACTCCAGCAGCCTCCGCGCGCGGAGCGCTAGCCTTCAATGGGAACATCAGTTTTCGAAAAGCTGGAAAGCCCGGGCTGCCTACCGCCTTCAGTCGGTGACGGCCGAATTTTTTGGCCTGCGCGACGCCGTTCCCTACGTGGCCCCCCAGCGCGTCATGCTGCACGCGGAGTACCAGTTCCGCCAAAAATGGTTCGCTAACGCCACCTGGCAGCACTACGCGGGAATGCCTTTGCCTCCAGGCCCTGGTGGTGCTGTACGCGAAACCAGCCCCGCATTTGCCGTGCTCCACGCCCAAATCCGCCGCGAAACGGCATGGGGCGATGCCTACCTGGGGGTCGAAAACGCGCTGAATGTGCGCCAAGCGGAACCCATTGCCGGAGTGGTTGACCACCTGGACAACCACCGCTTTCGGAGTGCCGACGAATATGCCTTCTTGGCCGGCTTTGACGCCACGCGCGTTTGGGGGCCCATTTTTGGCCGAATGCTCTACCTTGGCATCAACCTTGCGCTAACCGGACCCCATGACTGAAGCTGTTATTCACCTGCGCGGAATCACCCGCGACTTCAAACTCGGCGCGCAAACGGTGCACGTGCTCAAAGGGATCGACCTCGACATCCAGCGGGGCGAGTACGTGGCCCTCATGGGACCCTCGGGGTCGGGCAAGTCCACACTGATGAACCTGTTGGGCTGCCTGGACACGCCGACCAGCGGAACCTACGTGCTGGCGGGCCGCGACGTGAGCCGCATGGCAGAAAACGAGCTTGCGGAAGTCCGCAACCAAGAAATCGGGTTTGTGTTTCAAACGTTTAACCTGATTCCGCGGCAAACGGCTCTGGACAACGTGGCCCTTCCGCTGGTGTACGCCGGAGTAGGCAAAGAGGAGCGGCTGGACCGGGCGGCCGACGTGCTGCGGTCGGTCGGGCTCGGCGACCGAATGGACCACCGTCCCAACCAGCTCTCGGGCGGCCAGCGTCAACGGGTGGCGATCGCCCGCGCGTTGGTCAATAAGCCTTCGCTGATTTTGGCCGACGAGCCCACGGGCAACCTCGACACGGCGACGTCCGAAGAAATCATGCGCTTGTTTGACGAGATCCACGCCCTAGGGAACACGCTGGTCGTGGTCACCCACGAAGAAGACATTGCGCAGCGAGCCAAGCGCATCATTCGTTTGCGCGACGGGGTCGTGGCGAACTGAGGGCCGCCGATCGGCGTTACCTTAGGACTATGAGTCTCGATTTTACCGCAGAATATCAGGCGCTTCGCGCCGCCGCACCGCGGATTGCGGCCCTTCCCCTGAGCCACCGCCGAGCGCGCCTCAAGGCGCTCCGCGCGGAACTGATCCGCCGCCGAAGCGAGCTGCATGCCGCGATGCGGGCCGACCTCAACCGGCCTGAGGTCGACAGCGACCTGAATGAACTGCTGCCCGTCAAGGAGTCGATTGACCACGTCCTGGCGAATTTGCGTCGCTGGACGCGCACCGAGCGCTTGCCGCTTCCGCTTACCTTGATCCCCGGTCGGGCCGAAATCCACCACGAGCCCAAGGGCGTGGCCTTGATCGTGTCGCCCTGGAACTTTCCAGTGAACCTCTGCCTGGTTCCGCTGGTGTATGCCGTGGGCGCCGGAAACACGGTTTGCCTCAAGCCCAGCGAATTGGCCCCAGCGTCAGCCGCCTTCATCGCTTCGGTGGTACAGGCCGTTTTTCCGCCCGACGAGGTCTGCGTCGTGCAGGGCGAAGTGAGCACGGCCGTCGCGCTGCTGGAGCAGCCCTGGAACCACATTTTCTTCACCGGATCGCCCGGGGTCGGCAGCAAAGTGATGGCGGCCGCGTCGAAGTACCTGGCCTCAGTCACGTTGGAGTTGGGCGGAAAGTCGCCGGTGTTCGTGCACGAGCGCTACGGCGCTGAAGCCGCCGGCCGCCGCGTCGCATGGGCTAAGGGCCTGAACGCGGGTCAGGTGTGCATTGCGCCCGACTACGCCTTGGTGCCCGCGGCCCAACGCGCCGACTTTATCCGCGGATTTCAGGCGGGGGTCGCGCAGCACTACGGCGTCCAGCCCTCGGCCAACCCCGATTGGGTGCGCATCATTCAGCCGCGGCACTGGGACCGACTTCAGGAATGGCTTGAAGAGGCCCGAGCGGAAGGAGCCCAAATTTGGCAGCCCGACGCCCCCGACCGAGACCGGCTGTACTTTCCTCCGACCCTGGTTTGGGACGCCCCCGAGCACCTGCAGGTAAGCTGCAGCGAAATTTTCGGTCCCATTCTGCCCGTGTTCACCTACGGCTCGACCGAAGAGGCCTTGGCTCGGGTGAATGCGGGTCCGCAACCCTTAGTGCTCTACGTGCTCAGCCACGCCGAACGCTGGACCAACCGCGTCCTGCGCGAAACCCGAGCCGGCGGAACCGTCGTCAACGACTTCTACCTGCACTACATGCACCCCGAACTCCCGTTTGGGGGCGTGAACAACTCGGGAATCGGCAAGTCCCACGGAATCTGGGGCTTCCGCGAGTTCAGCAACGCCCGCAGCGTGTACCGCCGAGGACGGCTGGCGCCCACCATGCTCTTGACTCCGCCCTACCAAGGCTGGGTAAAGGCGGTAGTTGGGTGGCTGGTGCGCTAGGCTAGCGGCTAAACTTCAGAATGCGAATCCCCTTAGCGGGAAAAGCCAACTGAGCCCCCAAGGTGAAGGCGTCCGCGCTCAGCAGGTCTACGCCCTGACTTCCGTCGCGAATGCCGAGTTCCGCCACGCGCTCAGTGGGCCACTGGTGGTCGCGGGCGTCGCCGTTGGCCAGAACCAAGATGACCTCGGCGTCGGAATACCACGCGTAGGCAAACGACCCCATGTCGGGGGTAAACTGCTTGAAGTTCCCGCTGCCGATCAAGGGCTCCGCGGCCCGAAGGGCGCCCAGCTGGCGCATGTAGGCCTGTGCCTCGCGCTGCTCGGCGTTCAATCCCTGGCCGCTAAAACCGGAGTTGCGGTCCCCCGGCCATCCGCCGGCAAAGTCCTGGCGCATGGAGCCGTGGTCGTCCAAAGCGCTGTACAGCAGCTCGGTTCCGTAGTACACCGACGGAATTCCGCGCAGCGTGTAGAGCATTCCGAGCCCGAGCTTGAATCGGTCGAGGTCCTTGCCCACCTTGCCAAAGAACCGGCCCTCGTCGTGGTTGTCGAGAAAGGTCACCAGGTGGTCGCCGGCGCGGTCCAACCCGTAGAGGTAGTCCGAAGCCAGCGCGTTGTACACGTCGGCCATGCCTTCGTTCCAGCCACTTGGCCGCTCCACGGCCTTTTTGAGGCCCCAGTACATTGGGAAGTCGGCGGCGCCGGTGAGGTCCGGATGGGTTTCGAGGTAAAAAGCCTGAGCGTGCGCGCTGTGCACCCAAGACTCGCTGTACACGTACAACTGAGGTTCAAATGCCTTGACCGCGGCCATCCATTCGCGCAAAAAAGCTTGGTCGGGGTACAGCCAGGTGTCCACCCGAATGCCGTCGAGCTGCGCCTCTTCGATCCACCACAGGCTGTTTTGAATGAAGTAGCGGGCGCAGTGCGGATCGCGGCCGTTCACGTCGGGCATCGACCCGTCGAACCAGCCGTCGGTTTGCAGCTGGCGGTCCCGTTCGGAACCATAGGGATCGTACAGCGTTTGGTAGCGGTGAATCGAACGCGTGGGCGTGCGAAAGCGGCCCAAGGCGCGCTCTTCCGCCGTTTGGCTTCGGTCCGTGGGCCAGGCGTTAAACCAACTGGAATCGGGCGGACTCTGGAAGAGGTAGTGCCCCGTTCCCACGTGGTTGAACACCATGTCTTTGATGGCCTTCATGCCTCGGGCGTGCAGTCCGTCGGCCCAGCGCAGGTAATCCTCGTGGGTCCCGTAGCGCGGATCAATTCGGTAGTGGTCGGTGATGGCGTAGCCGTGGTAGCTGGCCGCCGGCATGTCGTTCTCGAGCAGGGGCATGGGCCACACCGCCGTGGCGCCCAGAGACTTCACGTAGTCCAGCTGGGCAATCATGCCTGCGAGGTCGCCACCGTGGCGCTTGTAGGGGTGGTTGCGGTCTGTGCCGCGCTCCGCCATGCCCTCGACGTCGTCGTTGCGCGGATCGCCGTTGGCGAAGCGGTCGGGCGTGAGCAAGTAAATCAAGTCGCGCTGGCTAAGTCCTGGGGCCGCCGTGCGGGGGCGGCGGGCCTTAAGGCGCCATTCCGCGCGGACTTTACCCTGGTCCGTTCGGGCCACGACTGCGGCCGTGGAGGGCTTGCTTCCCGGTTCCAATTCCACGGTCACGTAGCGGTAGCGCGGATTGGACGCGGGCACGTCCGAAACGACGTGGATTCCAGGTCCCTGGACGTGCGCTGCGCGCAGCGGAACGTCCGCACTCACGAGCATCTCAATTCGGTTGTAGGGCGTGCCCACCCACCAATGCGGGGGGTCGACCCTTAGGGTTTGCGCGGCCGCAGAACCCGCAGCAACAAGGGCAAGAGCAAAAATCCGTAGCATAAATTAAAGGTAGGTAAAATGAAAAAGGCCCCCCAATTCGGAGGGCCCCTTCTTCAAACGCTTTAGCGAATTAGTGGGCAACCACTACGCGCTTCACGCTCTTCACGCCGTCTACAGCTACTTCAACGAAGTAGGTGCCGTTGGCTACGTTCAAGTCGGCGTTGATGGTGTTCACACCGGCCTCTACGGCGCGGTCGAGAACCATCACTGACTGGCCGAGCAGGTTCATCACCTTAACCGTGGCCGTGCCGGCAGCGCGGGCGCTGAAGGTCACGTTTACGTTGCCGGCGGTGGGGTTCGGAGCAACCGTCAAGGCAGCTACTTCAAGCTCTTCTGAGGTCAAGGCCGGAGAAGATCCGTCGCACTGGTAGCAACGGTCGTAGCAGAACAAGAAGGCCGCGTTCGCCGAAGGAATAACCAGCGTGCGGTTGATGTTGCCGCCGCCGTCGTCCACGCCGCAGCTGTCTGAAGCGATCGTCGTTCCGGTGGTGCCTTCGTTGGTGCCCCAGTCGTTGTTCACGAACTTGTAGAGCTGCGTAGCGCCCACGGCTGAAGCCGGGTAGGTAACCGTGATCGACCAGATGTTGCTTCCTTCGTCGGTCATGGCAGAGTACTGGTTCGAGGGAGACCAGTCCACCATGGCGTTGGTACCGTTGGTAGCGCCTTGAGCGGCGAAGTTTCCGCCGATGCGCATACCGTTAGCACCAAGGGTTGCACCGCCACCGAGGTAGTCAGTGATGTCCACCTTGTAGGTCACAGAAACCTGAGCAAATGCAGCGCTCGCAACGAGAGCTGCAGCAAGAGTAAGGGTTTTTTTCATAGTTATAAAAATTGGTGTTGATTAATAGCCCGGGTTTTGGTCCAGGTTTGGGTTTGCGTTGAGGTCCGCCGCGGGAAGCGGGTACAGCGTGAAGTGGTCCGGCACCGAAGTTCCGAACTGCTCGCCACCCTTGAACTGCCAGAGGTAGCTCGACGAAGTGAATTTTCCGAAGCGAATCAAATCTTGGCGGCGGTGGCCCTCGGTGTAGAGCTCGCGGGCGCGCTCGTCCAAAATTTCGTCAAGCGTCAGCGACGTCACGTTCTGGCTGCCGTTGCCCAAGGCACGCTCGCGGACCAGATTGAAGTAGCCCACGCCCGTTGCCACGTTGCTGCCGCTGCGCACGGCCGCTTCGGCATACATCAAGTAAATGTCGGCGAGGCGGAAGATCGGGAAGTCAATGTCGACGAAGGTCGCAGGCTCCACGCCCGCGGTGCTGTCGCGGTTGATGTTCTTCCACTTCGTGATGCCGATGCCCTGCGTAAAGGTGCCGACGTCGGTGATCGTGTCTTCCTGACCGTCCAGGTAGAGGTACTGCGCGCGGCGGTCGCCCGGCAACGTGAACTTATTGGCCCAGTTGAAGGTGCCGCGGTTGCCCTGCCAGCCCGAGGTCGTGCCGAAATCGGCTTGGTTCATCGAGCCGCCCAGGTGCGAGTGCACCAAGAACGTCGTTCCGCCGTAGTTGCGGGTGCGGTTGCCGTCAAACGTCGCCACAAAAATCATCTCGGGCGACAAGTGGTTGTCGGCCATGAAGTTGTAGCCGTAGGTCGGCTCGAGGCTGTAGCCGGCATTGATAATGCTCTGGCAATCGGCCATCGCCTCAGCCCACTTGGTTTGGGCGCCGTTGGTGTACACGCTGGCGTTCAGGTTGAGCTTAGCGCGGAGCGCCCACAGGGCGCCTTGGTCGGCCCGGCCGTAGTCCGCGGTGCGGGCAGCAGGCAGCGTAGCTTCAATGGCGTTGAGCTCGCCCAAAATCCAGTTGAACAGGTCGGTGCGCGAAATCTGCAACGGCGGCTCCGAACCCGGGCGCACGCTTTCGTCGGCAAACGGAACGTTTCCAAACAAGTCCAGCGCGTGGTAGTAGCTCAGGGCACGCAAGTAGCGCGCCTCGGCGTTCATGCGGCGAATGTCGGCCTTCTCGGCGTCGGTAAAGCTCTTGGTAGCCAAGTAGTCGTCGTTCGAGTACCGAATGAACTCGTTGGCGAGGCTAATTTGGTAGTAGATGCGGTAGTACATCGCGCTCACGAACGGGGAATTGTCGTTCCAGTCCATCGTGTTCAGCTCGGGGATGCCCGGGTCGGCCCAACCGCAAATCGACTCGTCCGTCGGAAGCTGCTGGAGGTTCCAAAGCACGCGCACGTACTGCGAGAAACCCTCGTCGATTCCGCCGATGTCCGGCATGCCCGCGGGGCCGTTGTTCCCTGAAATGGACAGGCCCGCATACAGCTTGGCCAGCACGTTGATGTAGTTTTCGGGCTTGGCATACACCTGCTCGGCCGTCAAACCGTACTTCGGCTTGAGGTTGAGGTCATCTGCACACGATACGGCCATCAGCGCTACGCCGGCAGCCAAAGCGAGGGTTTTTGCAAACTTCATAAGACGGGTGCTTAAAGGGTTACGTTAAGTTGCAGGTTGAATACGCGCGGACGGGGGAAAATCAAGTTGTCGATTCCGCCGGCCAACTCGGGATCAAGGCCCGAGTACTTGGTGAACACTAGCGCATTCTGCACCGAGAAGTTGATGCTCGCCGGGTACTTGTCTTTGGCGAGGTTGCCGAGGTCGTAGGCCAAGTAGAAGTTGTCGAGGCGGATGTAGTCCGCGCGCTCTACAAAGTAATTGGACATCAGCTGCTCCGTCGTGTTGAACATGAATTCCGTGTTGAGGAAGTCGCGCGACATGTTGTTCAGGTGCGGGAACGATCCGCCCACTGAGAAGAAGTTGCCGTGCAGCGAATTGTTGTTGTTGTAGATGTAGTGGCCAAACTCGCCGCGCCACGTCATGCCGCCGCTCCACTTCTTGTGGCGCCAGGTAGTCGTGAAGCCCAAGGTCTGAATGGGCTCCGGTTGGGCGTCCATGTACACGAGGTCGTCTGAGTTAATGATTCCGTCGCCGTTTTGGTCCACGTAGGCCTCGACGTCGTCGATTTTGCCGTTGCCGTTCTCGTCGGCGCTGGCGTCAAAACGCTCGATTTTGCCGTTGCGCTCGATGATCTTGCCGTTCACGTCGTAGCGGTGCTCGTAGGTGTAGAACGTGAACATCGGGTGGCCTACTTGGTGGATTTGGATGGTGTTGCCCACGCCGCCGGCAATGCCGCCCACGCGGATTCCCTTCGAAGTCGAGTCGGTCACGCGGCTCAGCTTGTCGATGTGGTTGCGGTTGATCGCGCCGTTGATGCCGAACTCAAGGCTGGTGTTGGCGTTGTCAATGGCCACCAGGTTGAGGTTGAGTTCCGCCCCGCGGTTCGTCATGGCGCCCACGTTGGTCAGAACGAGGTTCGAGAAGTTCGTGCCTGCCGCCACCGGAATTACGCCCAAAAGGTCGTAGGTGTACTTTTCGTACAGGTCAAGGCTGGCGTTGACGCGGTTCTTGAACATGCCCAAGTCAAGGCCCACGTTGGTGGTACGGGTCTTCTCCCACTCCAAGAAGTAGTCGTAGGCGTCGGGGCGAAGCACGTCGTAGAAGCTGTTGCCAAACTGGTACTGCGCCGTTCCGGTGCCGTAGGCGTAGTTGGCGATGTAGCCGTAGTCGTTGTAGATGTCCTGCTGCCCGGTAACTCCGATGCTCGCGCGGACTTTGAGCGACGAAACCTTGCCCTTGAGCGACGCAAACATCTTCTCTTCAAGCACGTTCCAGCCCAATGCTACCGAGGGGAACAGGCCCCAACGGCTTTCGGGAGAGAAGCGGCTCGAGCCGTCAGAACGCAACGTGGCGGTGATCAGGTACTTGCCCAAAATGTTGACGTTGCTGCGGCCGTAGAACGACATGAGCGCGTTGTCGACGTCGTACGGGAAGGGGCTCGCCGGAGAAAGCGTGTCGCCGTTGTAGCGAAGGCTCGGCAGGTTCTCAGAGTACGAACGCCACTTTTGGAAGGAGTAACCCCCGGTCCAGTCGGTCTTCACCTTGCCGGCGGCCAGGTCTTTTTTGTAGTTGAAGTAGGTCTCGATGAGCTGGTTGCTGCGCGTGTTGTAGTAGCGGTTGTTTTCGCCGCGGTTCACGAAGCTCATGGCCGCGTAATCCGGCACGACTACGGTGCCCTTGTTGGCGGCAAAGTCGCCGCCCACGTTCACGTACAGGTGCAGGTCGGTTTCGCTCAGCGGCTTGTAGTCAAACAACACGTTGCCGATGAAGCGGTCGTTGGTGCCGCGGTCGTCGCGCAGGTTCAGCAGTCCCACGGGGTTGCGCGGAGACAGGTTGCTGAGCGCACCCGTCGGAAGCGCCCACTCAAAGTACCCGCCGTACTTCGACGTGTCGCCCGAAAGCACCTCGCGGGTCGGGTCGAACCACACGGCCGAGCCGATGGCGCCTTGGTTGGCGTAGACGTTGTAGGCGCGGTAGGCCTTGGCGCTCACGTTGGCCGTAAGGTTGCGGGCCAACTTCGGCGACGCATTAAGCGTCACGCTGTAGCGGTCGAGGGCCGAAGTTTTCAGTACGCCGGTCTCGGAGTAGTAACCAATGCCCAATCGGTAGGGCAGGTTTTTCACGCCGCCCGAAAGGGCCACGTTGAAGTCCTGGGCCATGCCGCGCTGGTAGATTTCGTCTTGCCAGTTGGTGTTGGTGGGCAGCGAATCGGCGGCGATTTGCACCAGTCCGCCGTCGAGGTAGTACCCGCGGGCGGCAGCAAGGCGCTTGCGCTGGGCGTTCGAGCCAAATTCGTTGATGGCGTCCACAAACTCTTGGTTCGAGAGGACCTCCATGCGGTTGCGCGTGTTCCGCACTGAAGACACTGCGCTCAACTCCACCTTCAAAGGAGTGTCCTTAGCACCCTTTTTGGTCGTAATCAAAATAACGCCGTTGGCAGCGCGCGAACCGTAAATGGCCGTAGCCGAGGCATCCTTGAGCACGGTGAAGCTCTCGATGTCGTTGGGGTTGATCAATCCCAGCCCCTCCGAGGGTAGGCCGTCAATAACGATCAGCGGGTCGTTGCTGGCGTTAATGGACGATCCGCCGCGAATGCGGATGCGCGCGCCCTCGCCCGGACGTCCCGAACCCGAAGTGATGCGCACCCCCGGGGTCTTGCCCACGATGAGCTGGGTGGGGCTCGCAAAGGCGCCCTTTTGGAACGTTTTCGCCTTCACACTTACCAGCGAACCCGTGAGGTCGCGGGCCGTGGTGGTACCGTAGCCCACGATGACCACTTCATCGAGCTGCTCTTGCGATTCCGCCAGCGTGAAGTTCACGGTCGCGGAACCGGATACCTGAACGGTTTTCGTTTGGTTCACGTACCCCATGAGGCTTGCCGTGAGGTTGGCCGCCTTAGAGGCCACCTGCAGGCTGTAGCGTCCGTTGGCGTCGGCTACGGCGGTGCTGCCTGAAGCGGATTCTTTAACCACTGCGGACGGAAGCGGATTGCCTTCTGCATCCCGAACCAATCCCGAAACTTGGCCCTGTGCCCAAGCAGATACGGAGCCCAGCGCAAGCGCCAAGGCCACCCAAATCGTACGCGTTTTCATCATGTGTGTTAACGTTAGGTTGCCGCAATGTACAAAACAAACCTATATAGTGTACACAATACACCGTGTGACGCGGGGCACAAAAAAAGCCCGGCGTTACCGGGCTTTTTAGGGTTGCGCGCAGTGCGCACGAGGCTTAATTGCAGTACTCGTCAAAGGCCGCCGCGAGGTTGGTCGCGAGGGCTTCGGCGGTCCGGCCTTCAATGTGGTGGCGTTCCACCATGTGCACTAATTCTCCGTCCTTGAAGAGGGCTACCGAGGGCGAAGACGGTGGGAACGGAAGCATCAGTCCGCGCGCCATGTCTACGGCCGCTTTGTCGTTGCCCGCAAAAGCCGTAACGGCGCGGGTGGGCTTGGCACCGGGACTGGCGAGGGCTTGGCGCACCCCGGGGCGGCAAGAGCCCGCGGCGCATCCGCACACCGAATTGATGACGACGAGCGTCGTTCCTTCGCTTTGAATCGCCGCCTTCATCGCCTCCGCGTCGCGGAGTTCGTCAAATCCAGCCTGGGTCAGTTCGGCGCGCATGGGCGCAATCAAGTCTTCGGGGTACATGGTCTGCAGAATTAAAATTGGATGCGCCAAAGCGGAACCACAGTTCGTACGCGACGCATTACAAAATTACAACCGTTTGGTGGGTGAACGGTTCATGCATTACATTTGACCGACCGGTCAGTCAATTGCCGTCCGCATGGAACATCTTTTTGCCTCCAACCTCAAATCCGACCGCATCCTGCGCGCCGCGCTTCACTTATTCAGTGCCCACGGCTACCACGGCACCAGCATGCAGCACATCGCGACCGAGGCGGGCGTATCGAAGGGACTCCTCTTTCACCACTTCGCCGATAAGTCGAGCTTGCTTCACGCCCTTATTGAAACGCTGCAGCAGCACCTCGCTCCCCAGACTCCAATAAGCGTTTCGCAGGAACCGGCTGAAGCATTTCATGCGCTCATTGAGCACGTCTTTGGCCACCTCACGCAGGCGCATGCCTTGGTAAAATTGCTGGTTCCGCTCGCTATTCACATTGGCGGAACCGAGAGCTTTCACCAACTCATGACCCAAAAGATGCAGGGCATTCAAACCTATTTGGCCGACTTATTGAGGCAAATGGATGTTGCCCAGCCCGAGATGGAAGCACAGCAGCTCGCGCTTCTGCTCGACGGACTTCAGCTGCGCATCGCCATTGATCCGAAATACGCTCCCGTGAACGAAATCAAAGCCGCCGTGTTGGCTAAGTACCTATGAATCGCAGTTTCCTATTGGGCCTTCTCGCCTTGAGTTGTACGGTCCGTCTGGCGGCCCAAAATCCGACCGAAATCCTGGCCAAAGCCGAAAAAACCGCAATCGGCACGTCGAGCTACAGCGAGCTCTCCATGAAAGCTACGCGGGCTCGATACACCCGAGTCCTCGAGCTGAAGTCGTGGACCCACACCAACAAGTACGCGCTGATTGTGGTCACCGGCCCTGAACGCGACCGCGGAACGCGCTACCTGCGGGCCGACAAGCAGATGTACAGCTTTGTTCCGCGCACAGGAAAGGTGGTGAAGCTGCCCCAAAGCATGCTGATGGCCGGCGGATTCATGGGTACCGACGCGTCGATGGACAACCTCCTCGGCCAGGCCTCGCTCGCCAAAGATTTCACGCACCAGTACCTCGGAACCGAAACGGTCAACAGCCTGCCCTGCCACAAAATCAAGTGCACGCCCAAGCCGGGAGTGCCCGTCGCGGCCGACGCGGTGGTGGCTTGGGTGCACACGGGCGACAAGGGCTGGGTCCGCCTTAGCTTTCAAAGCACCCGAAACGGAGAGCTGCAGCGCATGGACGCCCTGGAATTTGGACGCATGGACGGCGTCCAGATGCCCGTCAAGCTGCAGTTCAGCACCCAAGGCGGCAAGCAGACCACGCTGATGACGGTCAAAGCCTGGAAGAAGCAGCCCCAGCTTAACCCCGCCTGGTTCACCCCAGAGCGCTTAGAGCAAACGCAGCCGTGACCGCAGCGCGCTTGGCCCTGCGCTTGGCATGGAGAAACCTCGGACGCAACCGGCGCCGATCGCTCATCACCGGGGCCGCAATCGCCTTTGCCCTCTTTTTTGCCGTGATTTTGCGCTCCCTCCAGCTCGGCGTGTACAACCACATGGTGGCGACGGTGGTCGGCAGCATGAGCGGGTACGTTCAGGTCAGCGACACGGCGTACTGGCCAAGCCAAAACCTCGACTATGCGCTGTACGAAGATCCGGCATGGCTCGAGGAACTGCGGGCTGACGGCGACGTGGCCAGCGCCTACCCGCGCCTGCAGGGCTTTTCGCTCGTCACGTTGGGCGAGCAAAGCGGCGTGGCCCAGTGGATCGGCATCAGTTCTGAAGAGGCGGAGGCCCCGCTCTGGAAGGCGCGGCTGGCGAGCGGTTCGTGGACCCCGGCGCCCGGGTCTGTGTGGCTGGGAAGGCGCTTGGCCGAACAGCTTCGCGCCGCCGTGGGCGATACGGTCGTGGCCATGGGCCAAGGCTTTCAGGGCAGCATGGCCGGCGCCTCGTGGGTGGTCGCGGGCACCCTCAACATGGGCAATCCCGAACTCGAAAAGCGCAGCGCCGTCTTGGGTTTGGCCGACGCCCAAGAATTCGCTGGGGCCTACGGCATGTGGAGCTACGTGCAGGTCACGCCCCGCCGCACCGAGCTCAGCCACGATCCCACCGCCGAGCTGGGTGCTCGGCACCCTTTGGACGGCGCCCGCTTTTTGGGTTGGCAAACCCGCATGCCCGAGCTGATTCAGGCCATTCAGGCTGATTCGTCGGGCGGCCGCGTCATTTTGTTCATTTTGTATGTGGTCATTGGGTTTGGCTTGCTCGGAACCATGATCATGCTCGCCAACGAGCGCCAACGCGAATTCGCCATGCAGCTCGCCATGGGCATGCGGCGCGGACTGTTGGCCGGAATCGTGTTCGTCGAAGTCCTGATTTTGAGCTTGACGGGCGCCGCCGTGGGCGCCGCGCTTGGCCGCGTGGCCGTGCTGATCTTGGACCGATTTCCCCTGCGGCTGCAGGGCGACGTGGCCGCGGCCATGGAGCAGCAGGGCTGGGAGCCCATCCTTCCCCCCAGCCTGGACGGGTCCATCACGCTGACGCACGCCGGAATCATCGTGCTGATCGCATTGCTCGCGGCCGCCTGGCCGCTCCGCACCGTTTTTAAAACCAGCCCCGTTCAGCGATGAATCTGCTCATTCAAATGGCCTGGCGCAACATTTGGCGCAGCCCCTGGCGCAGCGGCGTGGTGGTCGGCGCCATGGCCCTGGGCGTGTGGGCCGGAGTGTTCATGATGGGCCTAGCCCAAGGCGTCAATGCCGCCCGAACCGCGGCCGCCCTCGACGACTACGTCGGCCACGCCCAAATCACGGATTCCAACTTCGTCGCCAACCAAGAGGTGCAGGCCCTGCTGGCGCAGCCCGAGCTATGGACCGCGGCCCTCGATGCCCATCCCGAGGTCGAATCGTGGTCGGAACGCTTGGTTCTGACCGCCGTGCTTCAGGCGGGCGCCGCCTCGGCCCCCGTGCAGGTGCTCGCAGTGGACCCGGCGCGCGAGGCGCGCGTGTTCACGGCGCCGCGCCACATCGTGGAGGGCGAGCTGGGTTCCGCGGGGATTACCCTCGGCCAAAAGCTGGCGGACCAACTCGGCGCTGGCGTGGGCGACCGGGTCGTGCTCAGCTTTCAGGACGTGCGCGGCGAAATCCACACCGTGCTTTTTGCCGTCGAAGGCGTGTACGACGGGGTCAGCAACCTCGTGGAGGGCGTTCAGGTCTATGCGCCGCTCGCCGCGCTCGCTCCCGAAGTTGGGGGGGGCGACAGCCTGGCCGCAGCCGCAGCCACGGCCCACCAAATTCACTTCAGGGTGCGGTCGCTGGACTCCCTCGACGCCACCGTGGCCGAACTTCGGGGGGCGGTAGCGCAGCCGGGGTCTGCCGTGGTGCGCACCTGGCGCGAAATCAGCCCCGACCTGAGCTACGCCGACGAAGTACTGGCGCAGTCCCTGCTGCTGTTCATGGCCGTCATCCTCTTCGCGATGGCCTTCGGCATCCTGAACACCATGCTCATGGCCATCCTCGAACGCACTCGGGAGCTCGGAATGCTGATGGCCATTGGGCTCACGCGCCGCAAAGTGTTCCGGCTGGTGGTGTGGGAAACGCTGCTCCTCAGCTTCGCGGGCATGCCCCTCGGACTGCTGCTCGGCCACGCCACGATTGCCGTCACCAGCCGCACGGGGATTACCCTCGAGGGCGTCGACAAAGGCTTGGCGGAATTCGGGCTGCAGTCCACGATTTACCCCGTGTCGGTTCCGGAATACTACCTGCCCATTGCCGTGCTCGTGGCGGTGCTGGGGCTGCTGTCTTCGCTGTATCCGGCCCGGAAGGCCCTGAAATTGAATCCCATTGAAAGCATGCGTGTGCTATGAGTACTTCGACCCAACCCCTTTTGCGCGTGGACCGCGTCGTGAAAACCTACGAATCCACGGCGGGCCCGGTGCACGCCGTTCAGGGTGTTTCGCTGGAACTCGAGCGCGGAGCCTTCGCGGCCCTCGTCGGCCCCTCAGGCTGCGGTAAAACCACCCTACTCAACGCCATTGGCGGCCTCGACCGCGTCACCTCCGGGCAAATTTGGATCGACGGCACCGAAATCACCGCCTTGAACGACCGCGAAACCATTGAGTTTCGCTTGCGCCGCATCGGTTTTGTGTTCCAAGCCTACAACTTGGTGCCCGTGCTCAACGCGTGGGAAAACGTGGCCTTTGTCATGGAGCTCCAGGGCGTCGGAGTGCGCGACCGCCGCGACCGGGCCTTCGAGCTTTTGGCCGCCGTAGGGCTCGCGGGCAAGGAACTGCAGCGCCCCGCACAACTTTCGGGCGGACAGCAGCAGCGCGTCGCCGTAGCCCGGGCCCTCGCCTCGCGCCCCTCGCTCGTCCTCGCCGACGAACCCACCGCCAACCTGGATTCGAAGAGCACCGAAACCCTGCTCGACATCATGCACGAGCTCAACCGCCAAGAGGGTACCACCTTTTTGTTCAGCACCCACGACCAGCGCGTCATCGACCGGGCCCAGAGTATCTTCCCGCTGGAAGACGGCCGGTTGGTCGGCTAACCTCCCGGTTCTCGTTACGTCTTCCGCCAATGGACATTTAGCGCATAGCGCCACGAGAAGCCAGAAACCAGTAACCAGAAACCAGTAACCAGAAACCAGAAGCCAGAAGCAAAAAGTGCTACACAAGCCCTAGAGCCAAGCGCACCGCGTCGGCCTTCTTGGCGCCCACCGCCGCGACCAACGCCTCAGGCTTGGCCTTTCGGATTCCCGCCACCGACTTGAACGTGTCGAGCAGGATTTGCACCGTGGCCGGACCTACGCCGGGAATTCCGTCCAACGCACTCGTAAGACTTGACTTGCTGCGGCGGGACCGATGGTGCGTGATGCCGAAGCGGTGGGCCTCGTTCCGCGCCTGCTGCAGCACTTTAAGGGTTTCTGAGCGCTTGTCCAGGTACAGCGGCACCGGATCGTCGGGGAAGAACAGCTCCTCCAGCCGCTTGGCGATGCCGATCAGCGCCACGCGTCCGCGCAGCCCGAGCTCGTCAAATACCTCAACCGCGGCCGACAGCTGGCCCTTGCCCCCGTCGATCAGCACCAGCTGCGGCAGGGGAAGTCCCTCGCCGAGCACGCGGGTGTAGCGCCGCGTGAGCGCTTCCTTCATCGTTGCGAAATCGTCAGGGCCCTCCACCGTTTTGACGTTGAAGTGGCGGTATTCCGACTTCGCGGGCTTGCCGTCAATAAAGACCACGCAGGCCGAAACGGGGTTGGTCCCCTGGATGTTCGAGTTGTCGAAGCACTCGATGCGCCGCGGCTCAAAGGGCAGGCGAAGGTCCTTCTGCATCTGGCGCATGATGCGGTCGCTGTGGCGCTCCGGGTCGACCAGCTGCACGTTTTTCAGGCGCTCTACCCGGTAGGCACGGGCGTTGCGCTCCGACAGCTCCACGGCGGCCCGCTTGTCGCCGCGCTGCGGAACCACCACTTCGACCTCGGGCGGAACCACCTCGGGCTCGTGCGACACCAAGACCAACCGGGCCTCACTCGGAAAGCGTTCGCGCAGTTCCGCCAGGCCGAGGGCCATAAGTTCCGCGTCGGTTTCCTCCAAGCGCTTGCGCAGCTCGAGGGTGAAGCTCTGAATGACCGCCCCGTCGCGAATGTGCAGCATGTTGACGTATCCGTACTCGGCGTCGCTCAGCAGCGAATACACGTCGACCGACCCCAAAGCTGGGTTGAGCACGGTCGACTTCGACTGGTAGGCATCGAGGCGCTCCAAGCGCTCTTTGACGAACTGTGCGGCTTCAAACTCTTGGGCGGCAGCGTGAGCCATCATCTGGCCGTAGAGGCGTTCACGGGTCCCCCTGAGGTCGCCGCGCAGCAGCTGCCGGGCGCCGTGGACGTCGACGAGGTAGCTGCTCTCGTCCTGTCGGCCTTCGCAGGGAGCCAAGCAGCGCTTAATGTGGAACTCCAGGCAGGCCCGGTACTTGCCCGACTCGATCGCCGCCGCGTCCATGGGAAGCTGGCAGGTGCGCAGCGTGAACACTTCTTTGATGATGTCGAGCACGGTGTACATCATCTTGCCTGAGGCATAAGGGCCAAAGTACTCTGAGCCGTCTTCGATGCGTCGGCGGGTGGCAAAAATGCGCGGATAGCGCTCCTTTTTGATGCAGACCCAGGGATAGGTCTTGCCGTCCTTGAGGTTGATGTTGTAGCGCGGCTGGTGCTTCTTGATGAGCGTGTTCTCGAGCAGCAGCGCGTCAAACTCGGTCTCGGTCACAATGGTCTTGATGTCGACCACTTTGCGGACCAGCATGTTGAGCCGCGCGGAATCGTGGGTCTTCTGAAAGTAGGAACTGACCCGCTTCTTGAGGTTTTTGGCTTTGCCAATGTACAGGATCACCCCCTCCTTGTCGATGTGGTGGTACACCCCCGGGCGCTCGGGAAGCGTCCGAAGTAGGGTCTTGAGGTGTTCGCTGAGCTCCACAGTGCAAAACTAACGAGCCCCCGGCCGGAACGCATCCGTCGGGGGCCCGAAACCAAAACTCAATCCCGAACTTACAGGATCGTAACCGTTCCGTTCAGCTCCAAGCTGGCGTTGTTGGGGCGGTCGTCCAGCTTGATAATGTAGAAGTAGACGCCCTCGGCGAGCTTGCTGCCCGACATGTCGGTACCCGTCCAAGGCTGCGCGTTGTCGTAGTTCTCGTTGCGGTACACCACCTTGCCGTAGCGGTTCATGATGGTCACCGAACGCAGGTTGGTGTAGCTCATAATGCCGCGCACGTTGAAGACGTCGTTTTGGCCGTCGCCGTTGGGCGTCATTACGTTGGGGACAATCACCGTGTCGATCGGCGGAATCGGCGGCACCGGCTCGCCAAACTCAATCCAGTTGGAGTAGGCCGTGTCCTGCATCGGGTTGGCCGTGTAGGTCACCTGGTTGGTGTCGCGCACGCTGCGAATGCGGATGGCGTACTGGCCCGGAGCCAGGCCCGGATTGCTCACCACCATCGACGAGTCCATCGTGGGCGCCCCGTAGTCGCTCCAGAGGTAGGTGCCCGGAGGCGTTCCCGGAACGTTTCGGCCAAACTGAACCTGGTAGACTACCGAGTCCCACGCGTTGTAGCTGGTCCACGCCACCGGAATGGCTTGGGTGTTCGACATATCTCCGCGGAGCAAAATGCTCTTGACCGTGTCCGTCGAGGGCTGCGTGAATCCGTTGACCACCGCGTCGACAAAGTAGCGGTAGTGCTGCACGTCCACCCGGTTGGCGTCGACGTTGATGTCGACCCAGTCGCGCAGGTTCGTGTCGGTCGTGGTGTGGACTA
>JACCDH010460230.1_pt1 | contig 46679 bp, 45 predicted proteins | sample 7442481 | NCBI WGS metagenome assembly JACCDH01 (sample SAMN15323433, study PRJNA562643) | freshwater metagenome | isolation source: river surface water | place: USA:Blue River Watershed | collected 2017-08-15
AATGAATTTTTTTATCAAATTTTTGAAAAAAAACTTTTTTTTTTTTTTTTTTATATTTATTAAATTTATTTCCAATTATTTTATTTTTTTTTTTTTTATTTTCTGAATTTGTTTCATATAATTCATTAATTCTTTTTCTATATTTTAAAAAATGTTCACTTAATTTATCTTTAGGTTGAGTCATATTCCTAAAAGAGAAGTAGATAAAAAATTAGGATAAAAGAGGTAAAAAATCAATTTTGAAAAATCGAATATGGGGATATTTAATCTGTATCTCTTTTTCTATTCTATACATGGTTGACACTTGTGTTAAACCATCCATTTTCCATTCTTTTTTGTCACGATTCATTAAAAAATTCTCATCTTCTAAATTTATCGTTTGATGTGTAGGACCTGTATGGTCAAGTAATTGATAACTACCTTCTCGTGGTCTATATATTTTTTTGTTTAATAAACGAACTCTCTCTCTTAACATGTTATCTTCTTTGCCCCAACCAAATACACGATTCGGAAAACCATTTATTTTTCGATAATCTTTATCTGTCATTCCTGACACTCCCCCAAAAAAAGATGGATTTTTATATTTATATCCCAAATATGGTGATGCATAATGAATAATCTTATCACCTCGATAACGATAATAAGGTATTAAAAGTTTATCTGGTATTGAATCAACATCATGAAAAATATAGTAATCATATTTTTTTCGTTTTGAAGCTATATCAAAACCAATATTTAATAACATTCCACGATTAAATTTAAGATCATTATTCTGTTCTATAATATAAATATCATATCCTTTTTTTGAAAAATATTGTAAAAATACTTGTAAATGTTCATAACGATTACGATAAGGTACAATAATACAATTATTACCTTTTCGTTTAAATTCATGAAAATCATCAATAAATGTAAAAAGTGGAGATTTAGGATTTTTTCTTCTCCATCTTTTTTTTACAATATTTTTTTTTTGATTTTTTTTATGTTTTATGGTTTTTATAGTTTTCATTTTTAATAAATTTTTTTTTTTTCGTTTATTCATACTAAATCTTTTCATTTTATCTATCTCTACATAGATAAAAATATATAAAAAAATATGAATCATTTATTATTATTTTTTATGTTCAAACTTAACTCCCAATGTTCGTTCTATTTGATTCACAAGTTTTTTAGTCTCTTGATTCCAAATTGCTTTACCTGATTCAATCTCTTGAATTGTGTTTGCCTGTGTATTCATCTTTTGAGCTATCTCTTTTTGAGTTAATTTCGCGGCACAACGTTTCTGTTGAATCTCTCGGGCTAGACCATCTGGCATTAAAGGTATCTTCACAATATCGGTCTCATTCTCTAATTTCAAATTCTTTACACTCTGTGAACGGTGTAAATCATCAACACGATTTTGTATCTCCACTTTTGGTGGTCCTTTTGCTATCGGTTTTTTACCTGTAAGAACTACTTGTTCCCAATCTTGATGTGACATTTTTTATCTCTTTATCTTATTCTTTTATTTTTTTTAAGTTAAAAAATGAATATATATAAAGAAAAATAATATTATTTTTTTTTTTATATAGGATAAAGGTAGAATAGTGATGCGTTCAATAATTATCATATTAGCGATTATAGGGGTAGTGATGGTGGCGATAGGATTTGTACAGAATAATCAACAATGTCCTCCTCCTGTCATTCAGTATAGATATGTCCCGAAGACATTTACGGAAGAACAGCAGGTACAGACTCCATTATTATCGATGTCATCTATATACAATATGTTTGAAAAAGATGATCCATGGTATGTGGAAAGAAGTTATGCCACACAAGAAGTTAAACAGGCAAATCCGGTTTAAGAAAAAAAAAAATATATTTGATGATAATAGAAGATATGACAAATACATTAAAAACAAATTATGATGTTCTAGTTTATATGATTAAACGTCAAAAATATTATACTTCTTTAATTGTAGCTAGTAATAATAATGCTGGTTCATTTATAGAAAATAATAAACTTTATTTTTTTGATTTTTACAATATGGAGAATCATCAAAAATATACATTAACAGCTTATGAGATATTATATTCTATCAAAGGTATGTATTTATACACTCCTGAACAATATAATACATGTTCTTTAGTCAAACAAAATTATCAAGTCTTTGGAGGTAAATATGATGAATTTAAGATGAATGAATCAGTATATAAAGCATATCATAAAGCATATCAAGAGGCGTTATATTATGGAGATGTATATACAAATATACAAAATTCGATTTATTATAAGAATATGGGATTAGACGGGTGTTTTATCTTTACAGTTCCTCGACATTTATTCCCTGAAGTACCACAGAATGAGATTAAAAAAGCATATTCAAATCAACAGATATTTAATATTTATCATTCATTGTCACAATATATTGGACTTTAGTTGATTAACGTAGTTAATCAACACCTCGCCCTAAGGGCGAGTGCACACTTCGTGTGCAGGTTGGACTTCGTCCAACGCGAACCTGTAGGTTCGCCTTTTTAAACTTATTTTTTTATAGATTTCTTTAAATTCAATTGTTTAAAGAATGAATAATTGAAAAAGCCACGCGTCCAGAAGCGTTTGTGTCGAAGGCACAATTTAGAGGTACTTAGGACTCATTTGTTTTACAAAATCGATATAAGATTGCATGGCGACGGATTTAGAGATACCTTTCTTCTCATTCCATGCATTCCACTTTGCTTTTTCTTTCATAGCAAAAAATCCAGGTTGAGGTATATTAATATCTCCAACAGTCACTTGTTTATATAAACTATATAAATGTAAAAGTTCTTCATCATTCGGTCTTTTTGTAAAAGACTCTACTTTTTTCTTAGCTTCTTCAAATTGTTTCTCCATCTTATTCTTTCTTTTTTTATTTTTTTAAATAAAAAAACGAATTATATAAAAAAAATCCTAAAATATTAATAGATATTTTTTAATATCTCTTCATTAAAATTATAAAAGAGAGGTATCTCTTTCTTTAATTTAAAAGATTCTATAAATCCACGTATATTACGTTCTAAATCAATATAATGTTTTTGATATAATAAATAAAGAATATCATCCGTATGTTGTTTCCAATTCTGACCTAATATTTGAGTTATATATTTTTCCATTTCGAAGAAGGTGATTGATGTTTTTGTTTTAAAGGATTGATTTAAAAACACAGATAATTGATTAAAAGTATGAAGTAAATCAGGATCACGATTACATTTCATATAAAATGCAAATGACCATGCTTCTTTATTAATCTGGGGAGTACCTGTAAATGTATACATCTCCTCTAATTCTTTTTTCCCTTTTTGAATTCCAAAAAATATTTTAGTCCATTCTCCATTCTTATTTTTATGATATAATTCTTTATAAATTTCATCCCATACATCCATTGCGATTACTGATGAAGTCTTTATTTTTAAACCTAATTTACTTCGTAAAGATTGAATATATCCAATAGTTAATTCAGCTTTATAACCATCTTTCATAATCTGATGTAAAGATTGAATCCAATCTTTATCTTGATAAACATAACCTTTTGTTTTAGTGACACGTGAATTCTCAGCGATAAGTGCTATAAAACTAGTTAGAGAGTCCATATAAATATTATTAAAATTATCAAAGATACGAATTTCAATACCATTGGGTTTATTCATTGGAAGACCACTTTCACGATGTTGAGGACGAAGTGGATCACGACTTCCGAATGTTCTTAAATCACTACTTAAAGAAGAGATACCTAATTCTTTTAATGCAGATGGAGAAGCTGGTATACAAGGTTTTAATTTTTCAGTCTCAAAAAGATTTAAACCTTCTCTCCAATAATTAGGTGTCTTCGCATATCTACCAATACCTTTAGTTCCAAAGAGTCGAACATCACTTCCAGCAAGGTTTCCCCAACCAATATTTAATACACGATAAGAACCTCTTACTCTCTTCTCCTTACTTCCTACGGCTGATTCATCACCACTAAAAAAACCAACTAACATTAAAGGTTCTAACCATTGAATCTGATTTCCAAAATTTTGATGTTCTTCTATAAACTTCTTCTCTGTCTTATCCTCGGTATAAGGTAAAGTAAATGTGATGTGATAACTTCCTGTATAATCTGTTTTTACCATAGGTCGTCTCTTATCTGTTAATTTAAATTGATAATTACTTCCAACTATTTTATTTGGCACTGACATATAACGAGTCATACCATAAGGATATTGTACCAATTCACCATATTTCTTTACTAATTGTTGTGTCACTTTCTCTTTCATTAATAATTCTAAAAAAATATCTTTCAATTCAATAATATTTTTTGTTAAATTAAAGATATTTCTTTTTTTACGCATAGAACAAAATGGTTTATAAGTGATAAATTCTGGCATTAAATAAGGTGCTTCTTTAATAACCCATTTTCCATTACAAAATCTACCTGAAGATTCGAATGTCATATTTTTTAAATAATCAACTTGATCTAAAGTAAGATCAATTTCAAACTCATTATATGCTTTTAATAATCTTTCAACTGCACTTTTTGAATCAAATAAAATAAAATCCTGTATCTTCTTATCACCTTCAATTCTTGGTTGATGATATATTTGCATCTCATGTTCTATACCAAAACCCCAATCAATATTAATAATATCTTTAATCATTTTCAATTCTTTCTTTGTATATTCAACACTATCCATCTTTCCTCTATTTTATTATTTGATTTTTTTTTTCAGTTCTTCTTGATAAAACTACTTAATAAATGATATTTAAATATATATCTTAATATACCAAATGGAAAAGGATATTTCATATACTTTTTAATATCTTCATTCTCATCATCAAGTTTTATCATTTTTTCAATAAAATGATATTTTTGAAAAAGTCGGTTATATACATGTAAAATTCCTCCATAGGTTAATACACTTTTATATTCAACTATCTTTTTAAACTCTTCAAAATCTTCCCTATTTCCACCAAACCAAGATTCAATATTAAAATATTTGATTTTACATTTTTTCAATTTTCCTTTCATATATAATTGATATATAAAGAGTTGTGAATAAAGACCACCTAAACTATATCCTTCTATCCATATATGATATTTATGGTCACACTGTTTTTTATACCATTTTCTCTTTATATAATAAAATGCCTCTTCAATATTTGTTATATCGTCAATTCTCTCTAAATAACATTCTTTCATTTTTACAAAAATACCTTCTTCTTCTATTGTATCTTGATGTATTGTCATTATTCCTTTATTTTTAAAAATTTGAAAAAGTGATATATTTCTTAAATCTTCCACCTTATTTACACCTTCAAAAAATATCTTATCTTCTTCACCACATTTTTTTGTAAAATATATAATTAAATGTTTACTATAAAAAATATAGATATACTCATATTCATCATAAGTATCAATTATTTTTTTCGTATGTAGAATTTGAATATCTGTTTTTATTAACATTTTTTTTAATTTAGGTTCAATATCTGAACGATGTTCAGATAATTCTAAATGATTCTTCATCATGTGATAAGATTCATCTTCAGGTTGGATATATTCAATCGATGAATCTTTCTGATACCATAAAATAAAAAAACATATACATAAGACCGAAAATTGTAAATACTCAAAATATATCTCCTCCATCTCTCTAAATTATCTTTTTATAAAAATAAGATAATTAAATGTAAAAAATAAAAGAAAGAAAGTACAAAAATTTAATATAATCATTCTCCAAATTCATTCTCCAAATTCATTCTTTAAGTTCATTCTTTAAAGAATAAATTTTGTTTTCTTTGCCTCCTTTCTTTTATTTTTTAAAATAAAAGAAAGAGTTACAGAATTCACTTTAGTGAATTCTCTATGTTGTCCCCCACAAGGGGGGAACTTACATACCTTGTTTTTTAATTTTAATTTGAATTTTATTTTTTCGTGATTGGTCTAATGCTTGTTGATATCCATCTTCCTCTTCTTCTTCTTCTGGATTATAATTCATTCTACTAAAATTCCATGCTTCAGCAGAACAGACTTGAAAGTCTTCATGGTTATTTGCTTTATACCAGAAGACTTGGTCTTCTAATTTATTTGAACGAGCACAGTTATGTATCACTAAACATTCAAAATTATCAGTACATTGGTCCATCGTTTGACAGAACATTTCAAATGTAGGAAACATACCTGCATAATTCTCATATAACTTCTTTCTCTCTTTTACAATCTGTTCTCTTAATATAAATATCCAATCAATATTTGCACGAAGGTTGGGGGGAATACCAATTGCATATTGCATAAGTAAAATATACATAATACCCCAATGACGTCCATTCATAAATATCTCACGAATTCTCTTATCTTTCTGCCAATTTTTATCATATAAACAATCATCCATAATTAAGAATGCACGATTATCAATATTTTGTTCTCCATTCATGACTCTTTTTTTTAATTGTTTTTGTCTTTTCATAAACTCTGATGTAATACGCTCATTATATTCATCATGAATAAATAATGGAGGTACTATATCACTATAAAATTTATTTGCATTCTCTGTTGGAGATATAACTGTACCAACAGGTATATCTTGATGATAATATAATAAATCTTTGGTTAAGAAAGATTTACCAGTGTTACGTTTTCCAATTAACACTACAATCTGATCATCTCGAATCATTTTCATATTAAACTTTCTTAATTGTAAAGCCATCTTTTTTCTTCTATTAATTAGATAAATATTTTTTTTTTATTTTAAATCCACACTTTTATCATCATTTAACGTAAATCAAATTCATTAATCTGATTCATACTCTTTATATAACTTTCTTTTATATCTTTATCTTTTATCTTTTTATAAACTTTACTCTCTCTCCACCATCTTCTATCACATAGTTTAATATTTTCCAATACATCAGCTCTATACCAATATATCTTATCCATCCAATTTGTAGAAGGATTTGATAAATGAATAACTAAACAATCATGAATATTATCTGTACATTGTTCAAATATATCTTGAAACATACTAAAATTTGGTATCATGTGACAATATTTTTCATATATTCTCTTCTTCTCTTTTACAATATTTTCTCGATAAATAAATACATAATCTATTTTTTTATAAATATCAATGGATAATCCGATTGAATAAACAAGAGATACAAAGATAAGATTTTGATATAATTCTTTTCTTTCGACAAGTTTTGTAAAATAGCTAAGGACACTCTCTTTTTGTTGATATAAACAATCTTCTAATATGATAAATGAACGATTATCTTCTATCTTCTTCTCAGCTTTCTTGGGAAGTTCTATAGAACTTCCAGAAAGCAACATGTTATCCTTTAAAGAGGATAACTTGTCATCCTTCTCCTTATATAATCTCTTCTTCTCTTCAAATATTTGTTTGATATTTGTTTTATTTAATTCATCTTCTATTAAAATGGATGGTATAAAATCTTTATAAAAATGATTATATTTTTCACTTGAATGAATCACTCTTCCAAATGGTACTTGAGGTGATTTAAATAATAAATCTTTAATTAATGTGGATTTACCACAATTTCGATGACCAATAATAACTATAAAATCAGATGATTTAAGATTCTCCGGTTTAAATTTAATTAAATTAAATGTCTGGGGTCGATTCATCTTTTTCTTTTATTTTAAATATGATTCATTCTTTAAAATATTTAAACTTAAAAAAAAATATTAATAATTTTCTTTAAATACGATTATTTTAAAGAATGAGATAAAAAATAATTTTTAAAGGGCGACCCTGCAGGGTCGCGTTGGACGCAGTCCAACTGCACACGAAGTGTGCACTCGCCTTTAGGGCGAGGTGTTAAATTGACGGTTATCCGGCTACGGATAACCATTATCATTCTGCTCTAAATGAAGCCATGAATGATGACAACGTCAATTTAACTAAAGGTCAAATGAATTAGGTTTAAAATCAACATCATGATCGGCGAACTTGGCTTTTTGACTATTCATATGTTTTAAAGAATCACGGTCTTTATGTTTCTTCTTCTTTCCTGCTACTAAATTCTCATCTACATATTTTTGTACGGGTGATTCTTCTTCTTCTTTCGGTTTAAATATCTCATCCACATTCTCTGTGACAATCTCTTCTACCTTCTCTATTCCTCCCATCACTGTCTCCTTTACTGCTTCTATTGTATTCATATCAATCTGTATATTAGTATTTTTAAAGAACATATTTTTAAGAATGTATAAAAGACCCGTAAAGAATGAATATGAACAAATAAAGATTAATATCGATCTCGTCTCTGGACTCATACCCCTCTTCTTTCCTTCATCTCCCTCTTCTTCTTCCATCTTCTTCTTTTGATTGCGATATACAACATACATTATTAATGTAAATATTAAAGCTATAATAAGACTAATAAAATAAGGTTCATACAAAAAACTCATCACTTTTTAATTCATATATAGATTTCTTTATATTTATGTAAACGAATATAAAGAAAAATAGATAAAAAATTAGATATAAATGGTTTCTTAAGCAAAATTGAGATCTTTATCGGATTCATATTCATCACCACTATCTTCTATTTTGGGAGTTGTTAATCTGGGTTGAATAAGTTGAGGTTGAGGACGTTGTACATAGGAGATTTGACTTTTTTCTTGATTTATTTTATTTAAAAACTGATCAACACTATTCGTTTTTTTAACAGTACTGATATCAGATATACCTGATACAATTGACATTGAATCTGCTGAAGAATGGTATTTTTTATAATTTTCAAGACTCTTTTCATAAAGACTTCCTCTTCCTTCTAAAGGTCGATGAGGTCTTTTAAACTTTATCATATCTCTCTCTTTTTCTCTCTTCTTTAATTTTTTTAATGTCATAATATGTTCTTCTTCACGAGATATTTTATTTACTTTAGGTTCACTTCGATAAATAATCCCACTACTTGCTACTGATACATTATCTTCATCTATTTTCTTTTCAAATGTAGGTTGTTGTTGTTTAATTGTTTCATTTGAGATAGGTGTCTCATTCTTCTTTTCAATGGAAAATGATTCTTTTTCATAATAAGTTTCAGGTGAAGGTTGTTGAATATGTGTTTGAACTACTGGTTGTATTTCACGTTGATTTTCTAATTTATTTAAAAAATCTTTAGGTACTTTAATACCATCTAAATTAATATTTTTAATTTGAGGTGTCTCATCTTCTTCTTCTTCAATAGATACAGAATATGGAGTCTCAATCATTGAATCTTGACGACTTAAACCAGAAGGTGGAAGTTCATCATTAAAATCTATCACTAAAGCTTCACGAGAAGTTGATTCATCATCATCATCATCATCTTCTTCATCTTCTTTTAAAAATGATGTATCCAATGGTTTTTTTTCAGTTTGGAATGCAGTGGATATAGAATCCATTATATTTGAAATTAAAGAAGGATTTTCACTACTTATCTCTTCTTTTTTAGACTCTTCTTCTAATTCACTCTCTTCATCTTCTGATTCTGATTCACTTTCATCTTCGGATTCACTTTCTTCTTCTGATTCCTCTTCTTTGAATTCACTCTCATTCGATGTATGTTGTATCTCTTCTTTCTTATTATCACTCTCATCCTCACTTTCACTTTCACTTTCACTTTCACTTTCACTTTCACTTTCAGTTGACTCTTCATTTTTAGAATGTTTTTTCCCTCTCTCATCATCCGAATGTTCGATATCTAAATCACTATCTGACTCATCACTTTCTATATCCCCTCCATCCATATTTATCATACTCTGTTTTAATATATCACGAATGGGTAACATAGAACGAATAGTTGATGTAATACCTTCATTTATCATATGAATTATTTGACGAGTATTATCATGTTTTTCCTTAGGTGTTAATTCTCGAGAATGATTAAAGACATAAGGATTATTATATATCTCACGAGCTGAATTAATATAACAACGATGCATAAAATGTGAACCACGTGGTACATGTACTTTCATTTTTGTCTTATTTTTATGTATTTGTACTGACGTTAATATCTTTGATTCTGCTATAAATACCGCTTCTATTAAATCCTCAATATAATCACAATTAGAGACTTTTACAATTCTTTCAAATTCATGATCTATAATATCCTGATTCCATAAAGGAATCTCTTTTAATGCTTCTTGAAAAACTCGAGCGATTGATTTTGTCTGTTGATTCTTTGATTCATATTCATTTTCCAATAATTCAAGTGAATTTTCATAAATTGATTCAAAACCTTCATATAAACGAGGTGTCATAATCTGTTGAAGTTGTTCTATATATCTCTTCTTCGCTTCTACTAAAACATTAATGTCTTTCATATTATTGATTTTTTTATAGATAATTATTTTCTTTAATATCCGCAAAAATAATCCTCACTATAAATTAAGAATAAGAATGTCTACTACCGAATCATCCGAAGAACTTAAATCTCATTATTTACTCGAATACCAAGATATTTATCCGAGTAAAGATTATTCTCCTATCATTTTTCTCTTATTTATCCTTTTTATTGTTATCTATTTTATCGCTCTCTTTAAAAAAATAAATTAATATCTTATATTAATAAATGAGTTTTCTATCATGTATGAATCAACTTTTTCAATCCTATGATTTTCATCAAAATATAATATCTCTTGAAGAATTTAAAAAACATAATACTTCTGATAATGCTTGGGTATTATATGAAAATAAAATATTTTCTATTCAAAAAGATGATAAATATCTATTAGATATTTTTTACGATTATTATGGTAAAGATACAACTTCTTTTATTCAAACCTTAAATAAAGATATTCAAAACGATATTTATAACCGTCTTAAAGATAGAATAATCGGTATCATTCATTGATAAAAATGATATAAAGTTTTCATTAATGAATCTGACGTCACCGATAAAGAGTCAATATTATTTTGAATTAAAAAATGACAAAATGAGATTGAATCACTTGGTTGTTGACCACAATAACCTACTTTAACACCCATTTTTTTATATTCTTCTATTGATTTTTTAATCAATCGTTGATAACTGATATTTTCATAATTAGCGATATGTTGTATTAATTCACTATCTCTATCTAATCCTAAAGTTAATTGTAATAAATCATTACCTCCAATAGATATACCATCTAAATGTGGAGCAAACAAATCTGATTCAATTACATTTGAAGGTATTTCACACATCATATATAATTCAAAATTATTTTTTCCTCTCTCTAAACCATTCTCTTTTAAGATTTCTTTTACCTTTATTAATTCTTCTGGTGTTCTACAAAATGGTAACATCACTATTAAATTTGTCATCTTCATCTCTTCTCTCACATATTTAACTGCTTCACATTCTAATTGAAAACCTTCCTTATATTTTTCATCATAATATCTTGAACATCCTCTCCATCCAATCATTGGATTTTCTTCATTTGGTTCATATATATCACCACCCTTTAATGATTTATATTCATTTGATTTAAAATCTGACATTCGTAAAATAACTGGTTTTGGATAAAATGCTGAGGCAATCTTTGCAATACCCATTGATAATTCTTTTATATACCATTCTCTCGGTGTACTTACTTCAAATTGTCTTATTTTATTTTTAATATATATATCATCATCCTCCAATAAATTCATATTCAAAATTTTTAAAGGATGATATTGTAAATGATTCATAATAATAAACTCCATTCTTAATAATCCAACACCATCATTCGGTAATAGTGATGATACAAAAACACTATCAGGATTTGCTACATTTAACATAATATTTGTTGGTAAAGATTTTGTTATATCAAAATCATATTCTTTTTTTTCATATTCACACTTACCTTCATAAATGATTCCTTTTTCACCTTCACTACAATCCATTGTTACATGTGATAAATTTTCTATATTTTCAAAATTAGAACTACAACCTACTATCGCATTAATACCTAATTCTCTAGCTACAATCGCTGCATGACATGTTCTACCTCCTTTCGATGTTATAATTCCTGATGATATCTTCATTATAGGTTCCCAATCAGGTGTTGTCATATCAGTCACTAAAATATCACCTTTTTCAAATAAATGAATCTCATCTATCGATTTTATCTTTTTAATTCTTCCATCACTAATCTTCTCCCCAACCGCAATTCCTTCTAATATTTTTTTATTTTTAGTTTTTAATTGATACTGAACATATTTTTTTTTATTTATATTTATCTCATTCGAATAGATCGTCTCTGGACGTGTCTGTAATATATATATATCTTTTCCATCATATGCAAATTCAATATCTACATATAACTTCTTTTTATATTTTTTACAATATTCTTCTTCAATTTTATAAATAAACCATGCTAATTGTTGAATCTCTTTTTCATGAAGTGAAAAAATATTCTCTTCTTCTATGGTTGTTTGAATCTCTTTTGTCCCTATCTCGTCCGAAAAAATAATTTTACTTTTTTTATCACCCATCTTTTTCGAAAGTATACATGGTGATAAAGGATCTATACTTATTAATCTTTTATCTACTATAAATTCATCCGGTTTTACTCCTCCACTTACTACTAATTCTCCTAAACCAAATGATGAATTAATAATTATCGCTTTATCATATCCTGATTCAGTATCAACTGAAAATGCTACTCCAGCTGAACCTAAATCACTTCTTACCATCTTTTGTATCGCTACACTCATTTTTACTTCCTCCGGTCTAATCTTATGATGTAATCGATATGAGATTGCTCTTGTATTATATAAAGATGCATAACACATAATAATATGTTGTATTAACATCTCTTTACCATATATATTTAAATATGTATCTTGTTGTCCTGCAAAAGATGCCGTCTCACTATCTTCACATATTGCCGATGAACGCACACTCACCTCTAAAAATGTATCTTTCGACATTTTATATTTTAAACCTAATTCTTCATAATATTTCCATATCTCCTCTTTATCTTCCTCCCTCATTTTACCAGATAATATCATACCACGAATCTCCTCTCCAATTTCTTCTAATTCTTTATATCCCATATTTTCTTCCATCTTCTTCATCATTCCTTCTATTTTTTTATCTATTTTATTATATTCTAAAAAAGAATCATACATAAATGTTGATAATGCAAATCCATCTCCTATTTGAAAACCAATTTTATTAGATAATCTGGATAATTCACCCAATGAAGTACACTTTCCACCATAATATTTCTTTTGATGAAAATCACATTCTTCAAACCATCTTATCCTCTCTTCTATAAAATGATTCTCATAATTCATTTTTATTATATTTTTTTTTTGGATGAAAATATATTTTTTTAAACGCATCTAATTCAAAATATACTTTCATTATATATTTATAAATATATAATATTATTTAGAATTTATTATTATGAACTTAACTTTCATAATAATATTTAAAAAATAAAAAAAATAAAAAAATAAAAAAAATTATGAACTTAACATTCATAATATTTTAATAATAAAAATAAATAAAAAATAAATAGAACTTATTATTTTGAACTTAACTTCTCATAATATTTAAGAACTCGTGGATTTGCTCGAATCTTTGTATAATCAACACTTCCACTTATAAATAATCCATCTAATGATTTAACACGAGATAATGCTACATATGTTTGTCCAAATTCAAACACATCACGACCTATATCTATAATCACATACTCTAATGTACTTCCTTGAGCTTTATGAAAAGAGATAGCAAATGCAAGTTGTAAAGGTATTTGTATCTTTGATACTTTATCTCGTTGGTCTTCCATATCCCATTTATGTGGTGCTATCTCCATATATCGTCCATCCAAAAACTGAACTATCGGATAACCTGTCACTGGTCCAAACCCTATAATAATACCCCTACTCCCATTCGCTAGTTTTAATTCCGGTATATTCACCTTCAACATTACCTGACATTTGGTTGTAAATACTAGTTCATCTTCTACATCCGTATTCTCTTGTATAAGTGCTTTCATATACTCTTGATTCTCCTCCTTCACACTCTTACTAAACTCATATGTGCATTTAAACTCTTTCTTCGTCTCCCCCTCCTCTATTAATCTCTTTAACTCTTCATCATTTACCTTTTTTACCATATCTCTCTTTGAAAAGAGTCGAGAAGGCATCACACCATATTCATTATGAATCTCAATCCCTCTCCGACTCTCAATCACCATCTTAACTTGTTCATCTACTTGACCTAAACGTATTTTATTAAGAATCTGTATAAAATCATTGTCATTTTGTCTCATCACTTCATCTAGGTAGATAGTCTCCTCAATCACTTCATCCCAATTAAACGCATCAAAGATAAATCCATCTGCTTTTACAGGTGGAAGTTGAAGAAGATCACCCGATACTATCAATTGTATCCCACCAAAAGGTCTCTCACACTTTCTCACTTTTCTAAAAAGTAAATCTATCTTATCAAATAATTCTGGACTCATCATACTTATCTCATCTATGATTAACACTTTCGTCGATAAATATCTCTTCTTCGTCTTTACATTCTGCATGATCTTTTTAAAAAGTTCATCTATCGGTTTTTCACCCGTACCAATACCACAATATCGATGAATGGTCTGTCCACCAATAATAAGTGCAGAGATACCCGTTGTACTCGTCACATAAATCTGATTCTTGTCATCTTCCATATTCTCCCTAAAAAATTGAATAAATTGATTTAATATAAATGATTTTCCAACACCAGCCTGACCTGTTAAAAATATATTTTTACCTTTTAACATCTGTTCAAAACCATATTTTTGTTTTTCTGTAAATTGAAATCCATTGGTTTCAATATCTCTCATACGAAAAAGACTCATCTTATCTATTATCTCTCTTATTCTATTTTTTTCTCAAAACTTTTTTATATTCATCTCATCCTCTTTCATTTTTTTTATTCACTTCCTAAATGAAAATATCATTTTTTACTCTTTTGAGTAGTTTTTGTCTTACTCTTTCTTTTTTTACTTCTACCACCATGAACAGAAGATAATTGAGTATCTGGAGGTGGAGGAAGAGAATCATTTACAGTAGAAAGAGGAGCCTTAACGGGAGGTGGAGGATTTATAGAATAATTTACTGGTAATTTACCTTTATTTTTAAAATGTTGTATATATCTTTCTTGTTCAGTTCGATTTGGGATAGAACGAATATGACGATTTATTTGATTAGGTGTATGTTTTATATTATTTATATTTTTATTTATTCTTCTAATATAATCTAAATTAAATAATCCATGATTTTCACTACTTGGAACATGAGTACGTAATAACATAAAACTATCTCTTGTTAAATAACGTTTATTATCAGTGTTTGTTGATATAGTAATCACTGGATAAAAAATAGTAGAAGTATTTGCACTTGATGTACCTCCTATAGGAATACCTCGAGTTGGTATAGAATTTGTATTGATTGTAGCAACAGAACCATCCACAACATTCATTTGATTAAATTGATTTTGAGGTATTTTTGAAAAGAAAAAATTGATACCTGGATTTTTTTCTGTTAAAAATATCTTATCCTTTGGAACAACTACTTGAGGCTCAAGAGGAACCTTTGAAAGATTATATACAAAATTATTTTCAGATATTTTATTTCTAAAAGGTGCCCTACATAAAATAAATGAATTATAATAATTATCATTATGTCCTCGTATAATAAAATCAATATGATTTGTTGTTAAAAAATCTTTCATATAATCGATACCTATAATATATCCAACTCCTCTTTCTCTATTTACTACTGTATTTGGTGAATTTGAAAAATCATTCCAACGAATCTGTGTTGCGATTCTAGTATCGATTCGATTTGTTTGGCGTGTGTATGGTATATAAATAACATCTGATGCACTTTCAGGTATTTTGTATATCTTCTTCCTAAAAAATCCAGGTTTTACATATGGTATTCCACCATGACACATCCAATACTTTTTTGAATGATAATTCATCACCGATGCTGTAGGTAAATAACTAAAAAAATTGATAAATAATTCATCACTATGTGTTTTTATTCCAGGTGGATTTATTTTTATCATTTTTCTATAATATTCTTCTCTAAACCCATCAACGCTATATTGTTCATATTCTTCATGATTACCTCGATGTATAATAATCTTTAAATTATCTTCTGTATTATTATCTATAATGAATTTAGACAATATATAAATAATATCTAAACCATAATTACCTCTATCTATAATATCTCCTAAAAATACTAATCGAAATCCATCATTGATTATATATCTTCGATTTGATAAGTTTAATACACCTAATACATGTAAACGAGCAAGATTTCTTATAAATGTATGAAAACTTCCATGAAAATCACCAAACATAATTATTTTTTCATTATCTGGTACATTTAGTTTAAATAAAAATGCGCTCTCGTTTAATTCATATACATTTTGACTAGGAAAACTACCCATTTTATGAATAATATAATCTTGATTTCTTTGTGTAGCATCTCTGATTGTTTGTTGTATTTTTGTTATTTTAGGAGCATTATAAAAGTGTTCATATGAACCGATTGGTACTTTTGTTCTCCATTCTTTATATTTTTCTAAATAATTTACATAATTTAATTCACCTGGAATATTTCCATGAGGTATAGATACTGTAGAAAGAGTATCATCTGATACAATTGGATCTACACTACTTTCTAAAAGAGAATATTCTTCATCATCAGGATATCTTGGCTTCTCTTTGGCTTCAATTCCTTTTGTTAAATTATTTGTATCTTTTCTTTTACGAAAATTACCAAAAGACTGTGGATTAGTTGGAGGTTCATATGAATCATATTTTTGAATATTATATTCATAAAATTCAAATTGAGCGATAGATGGTTGACTCCTACTCATTTTTATTTCTTCTACTTTAATCTTTTATTTTTTATTCTTATTTAAATAAAAAAAAATAACTTAAAAAAATACAAATCACCTACTTTATTTTTTATCTTTTTTATCTTTTTTTGATTTGGAAGTTGAACGCTTTTTCTTTTTTGGTGTTTTAGTTCTCTTCGTCTTTTTACCACCTGCATGGTCTGTTGTTAAAATAGTATTTAAAGATAATTCACTTGTTATAATATAATCTTTTGTAAATAATGATGTACCATCATAATCATCAAAACGTAATAAAACAAAACTATCTTTTGTAAATGGTCTTCCATTATCAGTGTTGGTTGATATAGTAATAACAGGATAAAATTGATATTCTGGACCTCTTCCTATATTTTTAACAAGTGAACTTCTATTTCTAAATGTACCAGATGATGTATTAATAGTAGCCACCGCTCCATTTACTATATAATTCGGTTGTATACTTGTAAAAGGGGCTTTATGGAAAAAAAGATTTACTTCAGGATTTTTTTCAAATAATACAGAATCTTTATTTGCATTTGGTATAAATAAACTTGGGTCAATAGCAACTTTTGAAAGATTATACCAATCGTCATCTAGATCTAATCTAAATAGAGATCTTGTTCGTACTGCATTATTTTTTAATTTTTGGGAAGAAGATAACATACATGAGTTATAATTACTATCTTGATGACCACGAATTATAAAATCAATTTGATTAATCTTCATAAAAGCATTTAATGAACGAGTACCTACTTTAAATAAGTTATAATCAGAACGATTCGGATTTATATTATCTTCTGCTGTTGTAAAATCATTCCATCGAATCTGTTTTGATATATCTTCATTATCTATATAAAAAACATAATTTCGACTTATATCTCCATCTGTTAATGTAGGTATATTAAATACGCGTTCACTATATTTTTCAACTGGTATTCCTCCATGACAACACCAATATCTATTTTGTTCATAATTTATAACTAATGCTGATGAACAATAATCAAATAATCTAAATATTAATTCTTGAATATCAAATTGAATATTCTTTTCACGTAATTCATTCGTAAATCCATAAGCTGAAGCTATATGTCTATCTTCATGGTTTCCCCTATTTAAAATACATTTTAATTTATCTGCATGATTATTTACTACCATTAATTTAGTAATTAAATAAATTATATCAATACCATAATTACCTCTATCTATTAAATCACCTAAAAATATAATACGATATCCTTCATTAATTTGATAATTTTCTAAATTAAGAACACCTAATAAATATAATCTAAATAATTGACGAACAAAAGTATGAAAACTTCCATGAAAGTCACCAAATACAATAAGTTTTTCACCAGGTTCTAATTTAATTTGGTAAATTAAAGAATTATATTGTAAAGTTGCACTTGGTATAGATGTTATAGTAGGTATAAATTGAGATACATAGGATTGTTGTATTTCGAGTGCTCTACGAACTGTCTCAGCGATAATTCTTTTACGAGGAATTGTATAAAAATCTTTGATTGATGGTATTTCACTATCTGGATAAGTTCCTCTCTTTGGTGGTCCACGAATTCTGGTCTTCCAATTTTTATATTTTTTATAATAATTCAATATTTCTATTTGATTTGGACGATTCGGTATATCTTTAACTATATCAGTTGAAACTAATGGATCTATACTTGATTCCATTAAATGATATAAAATCTCTCCTGGATATGTTGATAGTACATCAGCTACTATACCTCTCTCATTAACATCTGATACTTCTCTCTTCTTAAAATTACCAAATCTAGCACTATTTAGGTAAGTATAATTTTCAATATCATATTCATATATTTCAATACGAGGTACACTAGCACCATTTACATTCATAATCGCTTTTGATGGAAGTGTACTCGGTTTATTTTTAAAATATTCAGGTCTAGGTAAAAATGGTCTAGATCTTGTTTGAAAAGGTACTGATGGAGGAAGTGATGATAATGACATCGGTTGAGGATATCCTGATGGAGGAAGAGATGATAAGGGCATCGGTTGAGAATATCTTGATTGAGGAGGCACCGGATTACTTGTTCTTGATTGGAATGGATGGAGTGATGATAAAAGAGATTGTTGTCTTTGTGAAGAAAGAGATGATAATGACATAGGAGGACCTGATGGGACACCACTAGATACAGAATGTCCAGCAGGGGGGGAAGAAGAGACTGTAAATCTTCCTTTTTGTACTTTATATGGTACTTGTGGTGGTGTTGATGCAAAAGGTGATTGATTGATGGAAGGATGAGTTGATTGTACTCTTGATGGGGGTGGAGGTGGTGTTTTCATCATTTCATTTAACTCTTCACTTGTAAATAAATGTGCCATTTTATTCTATCTTTATATCTTATTTTTTTTCATTCTTCTAATATAATTGGAACTTAAAATAATGAAGAGAATAAAAGATAGAAAAAAAATTTTAAAAGATGGCATCTACCAAAATGAAAAAGATTCCTTCTAAAGTCACCAAAAAGACAAAAGAAGAGATTGAGGAGAATCGTATTAATGATTCGAAAATTATTGGACGTATTATTTATGAAAAGAAAGATGAAGATAAAACACTTATTGACCAATATTTTGATTTACACTTTGAGTTCTCTCAAAGATATGGTGATAAGACACTTGTTCTGATGCAAGTAGGGAGTTTTTTTGAATGTTATGGTGTTGATAATGAAGTGGAGAAGATAGGTGATTTAGTGAAAATCGCCGAATTATTAAATATTCAATTATCACGTCGGAATAAATCTATTCTTGAAAATAGTCGTTCAAACGCTCAGATGTGTGGTTTTCCCTGTACTTCTTTCCAACGTTTTTTAAATGTTCTCTTAACCAACAATTTTACAGTTGTTCTCATTGAACAGACGTCACCACCTCCCAATCCTAAAAGAGAGATTACAGCAGTTCACAGCATAGCCACTTATATTGATGATATTCAGACATCGGACCCGAATCACATAGTTTCTATTTATATGGACGAGGTACCTAATTATAAGATACCTGGAAGTAGTAATTATGTTGTAGGTTTAAGTTCAATTGATCTCTCAACAGGTTATTGTTCTGTGTATCAATCAAATAATCATTTATATGATAAGAAAGCAGTCTTTGAGGATATCTATCGTTTTATTGAATCCTATAATCCGAGAGAGATTATATATCATGAAGGTAATTTAAAGACAATCACTAAAGATGATTTGATTCAGACGATGAATTTGACGAATCGTATTGGACATTTTGAAAAGACAGAGGTACCTACAAAGATAACACAGATTCATTATCAAAATGAGTTTTTAAAAAAAATATATCCTGACCATGGGATGTATTCACCGATTGAATATTTAGGATTGGAGAAATATCCTGATGCGATACTTTCTTTCTTATTATTATTAGAATTTAGTTATGAACATAATGAAAATATTTTAAGAAAGATTAAAAGACCTGAATTATGGGAATATCATGAACATCTTATATTGTATCATAATACTATATATCAACTTAACATTATCCCACTTCAGAATCAATATGATAATTCATCCAAATATAAATCACTCTTTGATGTGATACAGAAGACATCTACATCGATGGGAAGACGTCTATTAAAATATCGACTGATGAATCCAATCACATCGAGTAAGGAATTAGAGAAGAGATATCAACTGATAGAAGATATGATAGAAAGTGGTACGACGGATGAGATAGAGAAGATGTTAAATGGTATTATGGATATAGAGAGAATGCATAGGAAGATGGATATGGGAACACTTCATCCTCATGAGTTTGGGTCGCTTGATACGACCTATGAAAAGATTATACAATTAACAGAATTTTTAAAGGAGAGACTTAACTTGGAAGATTATAAGATGAATGAGGATATGATAGAGAGATTTAAAGAGTATCGTGAAGATTATTTACAAACATTTGATATTGATGAGATGTTAAAATATGGTCTTTTAAATATTCAGACTTCATTCTTTAAAAAAGGTATCTTCAATGATTTGGATATTTTACAGAAGAAGATTGATGATATTGATAAGTTTTGGAAGACAGAGACACAATATTTATCCAATCTATTAGAACCGGGTTCAGATTCAGTTAAATGTGAGAATACAGATAAAGATGGATATTTTTTCACATGTACGAAGAAGAGAGGTGAGATATTGACGAAAAAACTTCATGAGATGAAGATAGAAAAATATCAAGTATTAAAACATAATATGAATAGTATGAAGATTATGAGTAAAGAGATAGAAGAGAATTCGAAGAATCTGGTATTATCTACGGAGAAGATAAGAAGTATAGCGAAAGATAAATATCAGGAGTGTATACAAAAGTGGGTGAATCAGTATGATACGGTATTAAAGGAGATGAGTACATTTATCGCACAGATTGATATTGTTAAATCTTCATCAAAATCATCCATATTAAATGGATATCATCGACCGAAGATAGTGGATGTATACAATGGAAGAAGTTATTTTAAGACAAAACAAATGAGACATCCATTGATTGAATTGATACATGAGAAGGTGATTTATGTGGATAATGATGTAGAATTATTAAAAGAGAAAGATGAATGTTTAGGGATACTTTTGATGGGTTTAAATGGTGTTGGTAAATCATCCATGGCAAAAGCGATTGGATGTAATATTGTAATGGCACAGATGGGAATGTTTGTGGCGGCGAAAGAGTTTGAATATTATCCTTATACAAAGATATTTACAAGAATTAATGGAGATGATAATATTTTCAAGGGTATGTCGAGTTTTGTGGTGGAGATGAATGAATTGAGATCGATATTAAAATATTCGGATGAGAGATCCATAGTATTGGGAGATGAGGTATGTAAGGGTACGGAGGAGACGAGTGCGTTATCGATAGTAAGTTCAACGATACAAAGATTTAGTGAAAGGGATGTGAACTTTATTATGGCAACACATTTTCACAAACTACATGAGATGGAGGAGATACAAGAATTAACAAATGTAAGATTTAAACATCTTTCAGTAGAGTATGATAGAGAAGGAGATAGGATTATTTATGGTCGTAAATTAATGGATGGACCCGGAGATACATTATATGGTTTAGAGATAGCACAATTTTTGATAAAGGATGAAGATTTTATCAAAAAAGCGAGAAAGATAAGAGATAAATTGATATGTCAGAGTGAGAAGATTATAGAAGATAAGAGATCGAATTATCATAAAGAGTTAGTGATGGATTCTTGTATGATCTGTAAGAAGAATGGGATGGAGACGATTTTACATACACATCATTTAAAAGAACAGAGTGAATTTGAGGAGGAAGGATTGATGAATATAGATGGGATACGAAAGAATCAATTGGGAAATCTGGTGGTTTTGTGCGAGGAACATCATGAAGAGACACATCATGGAAGATTAAAGATAGAGGGATGGATAGAAGGTACAATGGGAAGAAGTTTAAAGTGGTATTATGAAGAAGAGAAAGAGATAGAAGAAGAAGAAGATGAGGAAGAGAAGATAAGAATGAGATGGATAGAGGAGGAGATAGATAAGATGAGGAAGATGGGTATAGAGAAGAAGAATATGAAGAAGAATATACAACAACGTTTAAAGAGAAAGGGATGGGATATCAATCAAAAGACTTTACAGATGTATATGGATAAGAAGAGAGAGGAGAATGAGAGTGAAGATGAAGAGGTCTCGGTTTTAGTTGTATAAAAAAAACATTTTTTTTAACATATTTTTTTTAATCAAAAAGATTAGAAAATGAAAAAGAATAAAAATAAGTAAATCACTTATTCATGATTTAAGGTAAGTTGTTGCAAAATCTCTTCAGCACGAAGTGAGGCGAGGTTATTGGCATCATATCGCATGGCTTGTTGTTGAGAGGAGCGTTGATTAGATTGCATAGGATGACGTCCTTGTTGTACATGACTTTGTTGAGGAGCATGAGAAGAAGAGACGGTCTTTACACCTTTTAATTCATTAACTTCACGCTTTAAAGCTTGAACTTCATTTAATAAACAAGCACATAAAGTTGTTAAACGATTGTGAGAAATAGCGAGGTCATTCATTTTTTTACGAGTATCATGAAGATATTTAGGATCCATTTTGTCTACTTTTAATCTAAAAAAACATTTTAATTCTCCTTTTTAAACACATCCATTTTTCCTTACATTTTTTTTCTTCTTAATTCATTCTTCTTATTTGTGACTTAAAATTATTTTTTTTTCAAAATGAAAAAAAAAATGAAATGTAATTCGAATATAAAATAATATATCTTAATCATGATTAGAGAAAAAGAAAAAATGATTATTCCTATTCGTTGTTTTACTTGTAATAAGCCAATTGGTCATTTATGGGAACCTTATTTAAAAAAACTGCAAGAGAAGTATAATGAATTAGATGAACAGAAAAAGATTGAACCTCTTAAATTTAACTATGTCACAAAAAAACAAGTTGAAGAGAAGACTTTTGAGGGTAAGATATTGGATGAGTTTGGTTTAAATAAACAATGTTGTCGTACTTGTATCCTCTCCAATGTAGACTTAACAGATAAAATTTAATACTCTTTATTTTAAAAAAATAAAAGAAAGAGTAAAATAAAAGAAAGAGTAGAGTTTAATGAATATAAAAAAAATCGAAGAAGATAAATAAAAGAAGAAAAATGGATTCAGAAGAAGCGAGTCAATTTAAAAAATCGATTAAACGATATTTAGAGATACATGATGAAGAGGAGAAGGTAAAAGAGAAAGTAAAGGAATATAAAGAAGAGAGAGATCATCTTGAAAATTATATCCTTGATTTTATGGAGAGAAATGGGTATCAAGAACGTGATATTATCATTGGTGATTATAAATTAAAATATTCAAAGAATAAACAGACGGAAGGTATCACCAAAAAGTGGATATATGAACGTCTTTTATCTTATTTTAATGAAGATGAAGAGAAAGCGAAGGAACTTCTTGAACATATCTATACTGAACGAGGTAGTACCACAAAGACTTCACTTAAATTATCGAAAAAATAAATATAAAAAATAATTTTTTTAATATAAATTCATTTTACTAAAAAATGAACTTAAAGAAAAAAAGGGATAAAGAGGGAGAGAAAGATGAGTATTGAATACGCGAAGACATTTAGTGAGTGGTATATAAGACATGAGAAGGTCTTACAGAGACTTTATGATGAATTATATCATATATGTGAGAAGAATGAACTTCATTTAATTCGTGGACAGGAGAGTTTTAATAAATTTGTGGAGATGATGTATAATGAATCAAATAAAGAATTAATGCATAAAGACGTAGAAGAAGAGGAAGTTGTGAAGGAAAATAATGAATAAATATTTTTTATAAATCATTTATTTGAAAAAGTTTATCAAATAAATATAGGATAAAAGTAGAATGGGAAATATTTTAGGAAGTAGTTCAGAACCGATAAAGAATAGTGAGAGTGCAAAATTAATATTTGATGATTTTTATCTCTTTGATAAAAAGAGTCGAGAGAAGAAAGAAAATCCAAAGAGTTCAGAGATTCAAAATGTTATCAAAAAGAGTAAAAAATATATTGAAAGTTATGCGAATTTAGATGGCGTCGCTCCTAAAGGTATCAAAATAAAAATCACAAAGATAACTCCACAAAAAGATACATTGATTTGTAATATCATATTTAATATACAAAAAAATGTTCAAATTACAAGAGATGAATATCAAAATTATATTGAAGATAGTGCAAATGGTCCATTTGAAGCTGTCTGGGATGACGCTCCCGCTCATATTCATATACCTAAAATTGAATATAAAGAAAAGTAGACTAGCGTTTAGATAAGAAAAAAAAAATAGAAGAATAGAATAAGACACACATCCAGGAAGGATAATAGAGTTGAAAGATGAGTTGGGTACAAGTAGCGAGTAAAAATAAAGATAAGAAGATTGTAGAACTACCGAAAGAAGAGAAGAAAGAAGAAGTCAAAGAAGTAGTATTTGATGGTATTCGATATTTTGATGAAGAATGGGATATATTTTTTGGAGGACAAATATCGGATGTGATTTATGAATTTAAAGAGATCATTCAAGAAGAAGATTTACCATTTATGAATCTACATTTTTCTGTAAAAGGATATAATCCTGATAGAACCATTCGAAATTATTTGAAATTATATTTGAAAGAAGCAGACCAATTATATGAAGAGATTGAAGAAGCAAATGAACTTGTTCAACAAGAGATTGAAGAAGAAAATTATTATAATGAATTTGGTGAAACTGAATATAAAAAAAAATATAAAGATTATGATTAATATAAATTTTGAATCGAATTATTTTTTTTTATAAATAAATTATGAACGATTATTATATGGTTCATAAAAAACGAAGAATAATATTAATTAATCTTTAATTCACAATCTTTAATAATTTGAAGTATTTGAGTATCATGGGAATCATAATTCTTAAGAAGTTTAAGAAGCTCAGGGAAAGAGAGTAACTTACTTACAAAAGAATGGGCCTCTAATCTCTTATCTTCCCGAATCTTATCTCTTATTATCTGTTCAGTCTTCTTTTTATGAAGTTCAAACATCTCCTTAATCGTCTGATCTATCGAGATTGAACTTTTTTTTATATTCGGGAAAAACTCTTTCGTAACTAATGTTTGAACCCTTTTTTTATCATTTTTATCCATATGAAGATATTCTTCATATGAACGAATACTTTTTAACAAAATAATATCATCCATCCGAAAACCCATCACTTTATCAATATATGAAATAAATTCATTCTCTTTCATATAATTTAATTCTTTATTAATAATTATAGCCTTTTTTAATCCTAACCATGTATCATGATTATTTTCAAATAACCATTCCAATATTAATTGAATTCGTCTATTTTCAATAGAGTAATCAAGAATACGTTGATAATTTGATTCATCTTCAATATAAAAATCAGATTCATTTAGATGCATACTTCGAGCACGACAAAAGACTCCAAATAATTCACCTATTATTTTATCAAAATGATATTTTTCTTTTTCAAGTAATAGAGGTTTTAACTTCTCAATGGTCTCAAAAAAACCAGTTTTCATCCAAATTTTATTCATCTCCTTTAAAACTTTATCTTTCTCCTTTGTTTTCACATCTATTTCCATTTTTATCTTCTCCATTTGTTGTTGTAAAGAGGACATTCTAACATTATATTTTTATTTACTATATAATATAATACTTTACTCCATCTTTTCATTCATTTTTTATTCATTTTTATTAAACGTAAATCTTATTTATAATTTTCGAAAAGAACGTAAATATACCTTTTAACTATAAGAATGGAGAAGTTTATTTATCAAGTAAAAATAGAAAAATTTTTAAAAAAATCACGAAATAATGAAAGGTTATTATGCCAAGGTACGGGTAATGAAGAGATTTTACGTATACAAGACCATCTTTATCAATTTTATTTTATACGTTCAGATGAATATGATGATATTTATCATTATATTTATCAAAATGATAAAGATAATGTATTAGCTAGTAAAAAATATGTAAAGATAGAATTAAAAAGAAAAATTATAGATATAAGTAAAATAAAAGAAGATGAAATATTAGAAATAACACGAAAACATTTTTACCAATATGACCATAATTTATGGAATGATGTGAATGATTGGTTAAATGGATGTATGTTCACAAACTATAAAGAATATCAATTATTATTTATACCACAATCATATTCACTAGCATTAGTATCGGTTGAACAAAAAGTACCATTTAATAAGGAGAACTAATCTGTCCATGGATTTTATCTTTTAATGAACAAGGAGGACAAGGTCTAGTGATAATATGTACTTTATCCTCACACTTTTCTTTTGTCTCTAATTTACCAACAATAAGTTGATAAGTATGTTTATAATCAATGGTTAATAATAAGATAATACCTGACATCATTAATAACATTCTATCATGTGAATCCATACTATTTTGAGGTACTTTTTTAGAAAAATAATAAACAATAAATACACCAAGGGACATTTTAAATAGAGTATCAATAATAAGATAAATGGGTCCTTCTTCTTTAATAAAATTAAGAGCAACTAAAATTAAGGCAACGATAATAAAAAATTTAAGAGTTAAAAAATAATAATGATAAGGTTCCATCTTCTCTATATAGTAAATAGAAAAAAGTAAGAATAGTAAAGAATAAAAATATATGATTATTAGAATAATGAGATGAATTGGAAACATTTTATGTTAGGTTCTTATTATATAATTCGCTCTATTTTTCGATTCTCTGATTTTTCTTCTCAATATTTAATTCAAAATCATTATGTTGATTTACCATTATCTAAAAAAGAGAAGATGGATGAGAGTATCTCCAGTACTCTCTTTAGTTCTATTGTCACTCTTTTAACCACTTACTCTATACCTAAATCTATCTTCTCTACTTATAATCCTTTTGATCTTCGTTTAATTGAATATGTCGAAAATAATCAACTTCAACTCTTCACTACTTGCTTTGCTTTCACCTATTTTGGTTATGATTTAATAAAATGTATTTATCATAAAAAATATATCTTCGTTTTACATCATATCGCTGCTCTTAATCTTCTATATACCGGATTCGACTCTTTTACTCAAAATGACTCCAAAGGATTCTATATTATGTATTTTATCTTTTTATTAGAATCCAATACACCCTTATTAAATATAGGTTATTTATTAAAAGAGAATAAATTTCATTATTCAATCACCTGTGCATCATGGATTATACATTTAGGTATTTATATATTATTTAGATTAGTAATGATACCTAAATTAATTTTAATATATTATATGTATGAAGGAATAACATGGAAGACAATTTTTCAATTACCAAATTTTATGTTAATATTGGCAGGTTCAACTTATTGGTCATATCGTCAATGGATAGGTATTCAAAAATATCTTAAAGAAAATTCTGTCATTTAAGAAAAATAAGAGAATCAAAGAGAAAAAAAATCGAAGTAAATAATATAGAAAAGAAAATGAAGATTGACGATATTAAAAGACAACCTATCTTACTTATGTTCGCTGTCATTATTGTGATTATCCTTTTAGTTGGTATCTTCCGTACCATCGCTCCTTATTTATCACTCGGATTTGGTGCTTATGCCCATATTGGTGATGTTCGTGGTGCTATCTCTTTTGAAACTTTTGAAAATGATTATAAAGGTGAAGTAATTATTTTTACAACTACATCATGTGGTTATTGCAATCAATTAAAAGAAGACATACCTAAAGATTCTGAAGGTAAACTTGTATTACCTGAAGGTATTCGTAATATAGATATTGATAAAAATCCTGAATTTTCAGCTGGTATCACGGGTGTTCCTGCCATAAGATTCTATAAACAAGCTCTTACTCCTGAAAATGTAAATGACTCAAATGTATATGTTGAATATTCAGGGGATAGAAATCTTGATGGTTTTAAAGAATTCTTAAATGAACAAAGAACAAATATGATGGCTGATTCTGCACCTGCTGCTGAAGAATTATCCTAAATTTTAAAAATTTTACTCATCCACAGATAGAAATATTTTTGTGATAAGTATCTTCTTCTTTTTATCTTATCCCTTTTTGTAAAATACTCTTTTCCAAATTGTACCCCTTTCTCATACATCTTACTCTTTGTCTCCTTATCCATATCAAAACCCGTCGATGCATACTCTTCATCCACTATATATACCGTATTCTTCGTTCTCTTACCCTTTAATTTTAATTTTAATTGTTCTCTCCATAATGTTGTTATCACTGATAAAAATAAATTTAAAAAGTTCTTATCCCCATCCAAATGCTGATTCATCTCTCTCATATTAAATAAATCCTCCTCCAATAAACATACCCCATATTTAATCGTATCTTTTATATAATAATATGGAAAATGATCTAATACTGCACCATCTACATAATAATCATTCTGATAAAATATCGGTTCTAATACGATAGGTATATTTATACTCATTCGTAGAGATAATAATACTGACATATCAGGTGTTGTTAAATGATTATGATATTCTACTCTCTTCTTTGTAATATTTGTTGTAACTAAAGTTAATTTTTTACCAGTCTTCTTATATAATTCAGAAAAAGTAATATTGGGTGATAATCCCTTCTGTAAAAAACAAGCTTTAAATATCTGATGAATCTTAGTACCATCTACAAATCCCATATTTTCTAATAGATTCATTAATTTAACATCAAAAAATTGTACCCAATTTAAAGATACAAACATATCTCTCATCTCTTCTATGGTAAATCCTACTATTTGCATTGTACAGATTAAGGCACCTACTGATGTACCCGTAAAATATTTAAAATTATGTAAAGGAACTCTCTTATTTAACTCTTCTAATGCTCCTACTATCATACATCCTTTCATACCCCCCGAACTTAATATCAATTCATACTCCATCTTCTCTTTTCTTTATATTCTACATTTTTTTTTATAATGAAAAAATATAGAAATCAAAAAAAAAGTATCATATAAAAATAAAAAGGAGATCATGAGTTATCAACAATACAATTATTATGGAAATTATGATGAAGATTCAAGAAAGTTCAGTTATAGTATTCAAGATATTCATAAAAATCAAAGAGAAAAAGATAAACAGAGATTAAAGATATATGAGAGTATCTTATCCAAATGTTATAAAAAAATTAAAGAATTATCTCTTCATGAAGAATACTTCGTTCTCTTTCCTCTTCCTGAATATATACCTGGATATCCCATTTATAATATGACTGAATGTGTCGTTTATCTTTTAAATTCTCTTCATGATAAGGGTTTTCATGCTCGATATGTTGATCCTTTTATGATATTTATCTCTTGGACTATACCTAAAACTGATTTAAGAAGAAAAGATAGACCTCTTCTTGAAAATAAACCTTCTCTTCAAGCTCCCATCACTCCCATCGAAAATATTCAACTCAAATATAAACCTATCGAAAATTCTACACCATCCTCCTTCTTTTACAAAAAAAATTATTAATTCTTTATTCTTTATATCCATAAATATTCATTTTTTATGAAAATGAATGTATACTTAAAAAAATTATCTCTTACGAGCTCCCATCATCTTACCCATTTTAAAGACAGAATCCATAAAAAAGATAACGACAAATCCAATAAAAACAAATAAGGCTAAATCCACAATATCTTGTTGTGAATTTTTAGGAGATGAAGTATTTTCAAAATGTTCTTGAATAGGAGTGGATTTGAGAGGTATAAGTTCTTGTTTTGGTGGTGTTGGTGGTGGTGGCGTTCCAGATGCATATTGATATTCTTTACGATATTGACGAATCTCTTTTTCAAGATGATTTAATTTATCCATTAATAATTTTTTCTTAACTTCGTTGGATTGAGTTTGAGGTATTCTTTCAATCTCATTCATCTTATCTATCATCTCATTTCTTCCCTCTACACCTCTTTCTTGTAACAATTGATAATTCTTATCTGTACCTATCATATCTTTTAATGGGAATACACGTTTATCTGGTTCCATTAATTCTTTGGATGAAGAATTAAAAGATTGTACCTGATAACAATTTTCTTGATTAAATCCTTTATCTTTTAAAAAGAGAGGTAGGGGATTTTTATCAAATTGTACTTTATTTTGTTGTAGTTGTAGTATATTTTTTTCACTATATTTTTGGACAAAATCATTTCCATAAACTTCTTCTAATGATGAAAATTGAACCATGATACATAAAAAACCTCTATCATTTATTTAGAAAAAAATAAATCAAAAAAAGTTTACTTTCTATCGCGAATAAATATATCTTTTCTTTTATCTTTATTCAATAAGAATGTTTACACTTCCCATTGATACTGTATATAAAAATATATTTACTTTAATTATTATTATATTATTCATTTTTTTTTTATCGAGTGACCCATCATGGAATCAATCTTTTTTTCAAAAAAATGCATTAACATCTATTTTTGTGATTTTACTTATCTATCTTGTTTATCATAATTTTAATCTTTCTCTTTATTTTCTACCTATTCTTCTTTTATATCTTATCTATTCTAAAAATCTTCTACATTCTTTTACTATTCATTTTAAAAATATTATAAATACTCTTCCAAAATTAGAAGATACGAATACGGATATGATTCAAAGTGTCTCAATGAATCCTGAACCAGAAAAATCAACTGATATTCAAGAATTAAAAGAGAAGAATCAAACCATCGAAGAGAAAGTTCTCTCTTTAGAAGATTTACAAGAACTCTATTTTTCTATCAAAAATGAATTAGAAGAATTAGAAGAAAAATCTTAATCTATTATAGAATGGATCCCCTTACTGCTTCAACTGCTATCGCTACTCCAGCTATCGATATTTTCCTTACTGAGCTTGCTTCAAGTAAAATTTTTAATGGTATGATGATGTTAATTATGAATGTTGGTGGTAAATATTTACCCATGGAACTTCCTCAAAATCTTGATAAATTATTTTTAAATTTTAAATTTATGCGATATCTTGTTATCTTTGCTCTCTGTTTTATGGCAACACGTGATGTAAAAATGGCTTTATTTTTAGCACTTATTTTAATAATTGTTTTTAAATTTGTGATGAATGAATCAAGCATGTTCTGTGTTGTAAAGAAAGAGATGTTCGAAAATATTGAAAAAGAAAAGAAGAAGAATGAAGAATCAGAACCTAAGAAAGTTTCAAAAGAAGAATATGATAAAGCAAAAGAGATTGTACATTCCTATCTTATGGATCATCACTCCGAATTCTCACCCCACCACTCCCTACGTATCCTCAATTAATATTTTTTTTCTTTATATTTAATTTTTATTTAAAATGAATCTATATAAAAAAAATAGAATAAAAAGAAGATAAAGGAAAAAAGTGAAAAGGATATTTGAGTTCGATTTGCGGTATAAAGAAGAAATAAAAATATAAAGAATTTGTAAAATGAATCTAAGTTTTGATAGAGAAAATCAATTTAAAAATAGTAATATTACAAGTATGGGAGGTTCTAAAGATGATATTATCATTGAAAAGTTCGGTGGTCAAGGTGGTGCATCATCTGTACATCAATCTGAGAGTCCTCGTCTTATTCCGGTTCAATTACCAGAGAAGAAGACAAAATTTATTCCTCCACAATTATCTTCAAAATCAGTACCGATGGATTCATTTGGTGGTTTGATTAATCAAAAGAAGACATCCACCAATTCAGTATCGAGTGATTCAGTATCAAGTGGTAGTGGAAGTAGTTATATCGATGATTCTTCATCTGAATCATCTTCTGAAGAGAATTTTAGTAATTCACAATTCCAATCAAGTTCACCAAAAAATAAGTATGCTTCATCTGTTGAAGATGATTCTGATGATGATTCAGATGAAGAAGATTCATCTGATGAAGAATCTTCATCTGGAAGTGAGATAACAAGTAGTTCTATATCTGAATCCAGTTATGATGAATCATCTCGTGGTGGTGGAAGAGGATACATCGATGAACCTCCTCAAAAAACTTATGAAGAGATTCAAAAAGAAAAACAGCAAATATTATTTGAATTAGATCGTCTTCAAAAACAAGGTTATCCTCCCTCAAAACGTTATAATATGGCTTCTACCATTGAAGATATGAAATATGAACGCGATAAATTAAAGAAACAACGTGATGTAGAAAAGAGTATTAAATTCTCAAGAAAAGCTTTAATGATGTGTGTAAGTGGTATCGAATTCGTCAATGGTAAATTCGACCCTTTCGATGTTAAATTAGAAGGTTGGTCTGAGAAAGTAATGGAAGATATCACTGATTATGATGAGATATTTGAAGAGTTACATGAAAAATATGGTGAATCAGTAAAGATGGCACCTGAATTAAGATTATTAGGTACTGTAGCATCGAGTGCCTTTATGTTCCATTTAACAAATAGTCTCTTCAAGAGTGCTACACCTGATTTGAATGATATTTTAAAGAAGAATCCTGATATTATGAGAAATATTCAAGAGGCTGCTGCTCGTAATATGTCACAAACAATTAATCAACAATATGGTGTTAATGACCCTATTGGAAATATTATGAAACAAGGTATTCAACAGAAGATGGGTCAACAACAAGGACCTCCTCCACCCATGCCTATGAGAGTCCCTCCTCGTTCACCCATGCCCATGGGACCTTCACGACCTTTAAATAGTACACCTCAACAGACGATGCGTGGACCCAATGGTGTAGATGACTTGTTAAATCAATTAAATGAAAGTAGTAGTACTCGTGATGATGACTCCATGTCAGAATCTTCTTTAAATATGCGTTCATTTGGACGCAAAGGTGCCATCAAAAAGAGTAAAAAAGGTGGTATCGAAATAGATCTTGCCTAAACCTCTCTCTCTCCTTTTTCCCTTCTCTTTTATAAACTTATTGTTTATAAAATAAATATAAAAAAATAAAATTTATTTTTTAACAAATTCTCTTCCACAGGGTGCACATAAATCTGCATAATATCTTGTTGATATCACATCCATATTTTCACCTGTCTCTATACTCTTATATTTTTTACATACTCCATATCCTTTCTTCTTATTCATCTTGAAAAATTTACATTCTATACACGGATTTATCTTCCTTATCTCTATCATATCTTTCTGTATATTAAACTCATTACCTATACATAATTTAGGTAACTGACAAAATTCACAATGATAATATCGCCTCTCTAAAACGAATCTTACTATTTTCTTTGTATACAATCTTAACATATCAAATTCATTCTTCTAATTTATCTTTTTTTCTTTAAGTATAGAAAATATTTATAAGATTTAAAAAAAATATAATTTTGTTTTCTTTGTTTTCTTTGTTTTCTTTGTTTTCTTTGTTTTCTTTGTTTTCTTTAAGTTCATTCTTTAAAGAATAAATTTTGTTTTCTTTGCCTCCTTTCTTTTATTTTTTAAAATAAAAGAAAAATATTAAGATTCGTCAGAGGATGAATCTTCTAAATAATGAAAATCTTCTTTAGTAGCTTCTTCTTTAGTATCTACTTTCTTCTTTCTTCCTCGTGTAGTCACCTTCTTCGGTTCTGACTCTTCTTTCTTCTTAACTCCTCCTCTTTTTGTTTTTGAGGGGAGTGTAGGTACTTCTTCTTCATTTAATTGTTCTAATACATTCTTCTTTTTTGATTTACGAGGTTTTTTAGGTTGATTCTTCTTCTCTTCTTGTTTCTTAGCTTTTTGTTGTTGTTGAATCTCCTTCTGTGTTAATACATAATAACCTTGTAAAAATGAATCCGCTAAATCATCTTTCTTCTGATTCGACTCAAAATAGGCCAGAAAATCAGGTTGGTCCTTTTTAATCATCTCACGTGTATACAATATCGATAATTTCTTTTTATCCCCATAACATACAGCAGATGCTTTTTTAGGTGCTTCATCTTCTACCTCCGCTTTTACCTCTTCTTCTTCCTCTTTCTTCTCTTCTTCTACTTTTTCTATATAATCCAATATTAAAGGTTGATTCTTCTTTAATTTTAATGTTGTCTTGGGTACATTCTTCAATTTACCCGTTTTAGTGTATAAATCAGGGTCGATTGCTGGACCATTATAAACCTTTAATTTATTCGTAGCTGAGATAAAAGAGATCTGTTGTATAGGATGATCTTTCAAATCTGTCTTTCCTCGAATCAAAAAATAACTATAAATAATAATCTGAACTGTCTTCATTGTTGGATTCCTTAAGGTTGGTTGATTTTCTATACAGACCTTATCAATACCATCTAATAATTCAGGTTTTTCATCAAATTTCTTGGGAATATTCTCAAAAATAAGAGTTATATTCTTCTTTTGACTGGGGTCATCGACTAAATCAATAATACCCCAATTTTTAATTTTAATCACCTTTGTCTCTTCATCTTGGTCCAATATACAATAGGATAAATGATGTATCCCTACATCCCATGATAAAATTCTCATTCTTCTATCTATATCTTTATTTCATTTCTTTATATCCAAATTATAAACGAATTATATAACGTAAATTTAAATATTAACGTAAAGAATAAAAAATTGAAAAAACTATAATAAAAAATAGAAAGAATCATAATTCATAATAATGAAACAACTTTAAAAACAAATGCAACAATTTTTGACAACTCCGTTAAATGAGATGAGCATTTTAAATGCTTATGAATGGGAAAGAGAGGCACGTAAACAAGAATGGTATCCGATGATTCATAATCTATGGATAGACCATTTTCGTGATATTTTGGAAGAAAGGTTTAAAAAATATGTGATGAAGATTGAAAAGACACCTCATTTATCTTACTTAAAATCTCCAGGTTGGGATACTTTTGATTTTTTAAAAATCTACAAGTTTCCTGAATCAAAGGTTAATTTTAGTGAATCATGGTTCCAAAAAAATTATCCAGCTTTTTATCAAGATATTTTCAATATTGAAGATAAAAGTATAATGATACCTCATATAGTCTCTGGAGATGGACTTCTTACGGATATATCTGAGGTGACATTGAATTCACAATTTTTTCAAACCGGTATTTTTCATCAAAATATACATAATGATAGATTTAAATTGGACCAGATTCGTCGTATTTATCAAAATCCAAGTACGACTGAACAAAGAAAAACGGAGTTATTGGAAAGATATCCATCTTTATTAAATCTATTAGAGAAACATGAAGGAGGAGAAAGTTTTAATCATCCACTTGATATCAAAACTCTTCCTACTTTAAATTCTTTTCTAGATTTTTTCTTTGAATCTTATCAAATAGCTGTCGAAACGAATGATTTTTCTTCTGTAATGAAGATATTTAAAATCAAGAAGTATATAAACTATATTGAAAGAATCAAAGAATATAATCCATATTCGATGAATCATTATGTTCCTCTTTTAAATGAAAAAATTGAAAGATATCGTTTTCTTTATATTCAACTTTTTTATGAGAAAGATTCGTTAGATACGGTAATGCATTGTATCACGAGTAAACATATTACTATTGAAATGATTGAAGAACATTTTGATGATATTATTAAATATTATATTAAATCTCGTCAACGAATCTTTGATAATCCACATGTTAATGTTGAGATATATCGTCGTTGGACTCAAAGAATCCAAACAATGGAAAAATCATCCTTTAGTGGTGAATTTCATATTACTACTCCAATGAATTTATCTTTCGAAATTTATGATGAATATTCATTGATTTATTCATCATTGTCAGAAGAATTTTTAACACTCGATATTGAAAGAGTTCATTGGATGAATCGTCAATACCAAATCTATTTTGTTCAATCTTACTTCCCCGAATCTTTACTTAAACATACACTCATTGAGTATCTTTAAGTTAAAATTCATTTTTTATAAAACATTTTTTTAAGTACAATTCATTTTGATAAAAATATGATAATTTAGGTGAATGGGAAAAAAAATGAAATGAGATGAGTGAGTGATATAGAAAGAAATGATAAAAATAGAAGTACAAAAGAAAATTTAAAATATGAATGAAGATAAAAAGAATGATATTATTTTTGATATTGATAAGGTTATAAAAAAATATAAGTGTGAACATGGAAGACAAAAATCAATATGTAAAGACTGTGGTGGAAGTGGTATTTGTGAGCATGGTAAAAGAAAAATAAGATGTAGAGAGTGTGGAGGAAGCGATTTTTGTGAACATGATAAAAGAAAATCAACATGTAAAGATTGTGGTGGAAGTCAAATTTGTGAGCATAAAAATATTAAATCAACATGTAGAGAATGTGGTGGAAGTCAAATATGTGAACATCAAAAAATAAAGTCAAAATGCATTGAATGTGGTGGAAGTCAAATATGTGAACACAAAAAACTAAAATATGAATGTAAAGAATGTGGTGGTGTATCAATTTGTGAACATGGAAAAAAAAAAGGAGTTTGTATAGATTGTGGAGGAAGTCAGATTTGTATACATAAAAGAATAAAATCAATTTGTGTAGACTGTAAAGGTGGTCAAATATGTGAACATGGTAAAAGAAAATCAAGATGTATAGAATGTGGCGGAAGTCAAATTTGTATACATCAAAAAATAAAATCAACATGTAAAGATTGCGATGGAGGTTCAATATGTGAACATAATAAATTAAAATCACGATGTAAAGACTGTGGAGGGAGTCAAATTTGTATACATGAAAAAATAAAATCATCTTGTATAGAATGTAATGGAGGCTCTATTTGTGAACATAAAAGAATAAGATCAAGATGTAAAGAATGTGAAGGAGGTCAAATATGTGAACATAAAAAAATAAAATCACAATGTAAAGATTGTGGTGGAAGTCAAATTTGTGAACATAATATATCGAGATCAAGGTGTATTGAATGTGATGGAAGTCAAATTTGTATACATAAAAAAAATAAATATTATTGTCGAGAATGTGATGGAAGGTTATTATGTATTTTTTGTAAAGATACGATAGGAAATAGAAAATATGAAAATCACTGTCTTCGATGTTTTATACACTTATTTCCTGATAAACCTGTTACGCGAAACTATAAAACAAAAGAAAAAGAAGTGACTACTTTTGTTTTGACTGAATTTCCAGATTTTCAATGGATTGAAGATAAAAGAATAATGGATGGATGTTCTAAAAAAAGACCAGATTTACTTTTAGATTTAGGGTTTCAAGTATTAGTGATTGAAATAGATGAAAATCAACATCAAGGATATGATTGTGAAAATAAAAGGTTAATGATATTATCACAAGATATTGGTCACCGCCCACTTATTTTAATTCGATTTAATCCAGATGGATATTTAAATGTAGAAGGTGAAAAAATAAAATCATGTTGGGGAATTCATAAACTAACAAATATATGTATTATAAAACCATCAATGAAAAAAGAATGGGAATACAGATTAAATGTTTTAAAAAAACATATAGAATATTGGTCAAAAGAAGAAAATAAAACAGAGAAGATTGTTGAAGTTATTCATTTGTTTTATAATGAATATTCGTGATATTTTAAATTTTTATTAGATAACCAATAAAAATACAATAAAAAAAAATATTTTATTTATTCATAGAAATGGAAACCTCCCTCTGATACATTCCATCCATCACGTCTACCAGTCTTGGAACATTTGCTTCCTGGACTAACATATCCCCATTGATTGTGGAAAAGAGGATCTTTGTAAGGTAACCAGTAGCAGTTAATGTATTGTCTGGGTCCAGAGAATTGATTCTTCTTGTACCAGAAAGCATAGGCAGTGTAAGGGTCTAAGCATTTCGCCGAGAAATACTTGTTAAGAGTGTAGGGGTTAGTGTAGATAGATCCCTTTTTAATGCAATTCCAAGGTTTATCTAATTCATTGTAAGCATTGTAGCTAAATTTATTATAATCGAATGTACTCCACCAAGATGACATGTTTTTCTTATACTATATTGTTAGAAAAAAATTCACCTTTTCCTTTTTATTTCTTTCTCATTTTTTCCTTAATTTTTTCTCTTCCTTTTTTCTCTTCCTTTTTTCTCTTAAACAATTTTAATATTCATAAACGATTGTAAAGTCGAATTGGGATTCATTAACGGTTTTGTCCTCTTTAATTTCAAATTATTCTGTGTCTTATTTAAGATATGTTCATTCGTTGTACCAGAACGAATTCCCCTATGAATCACATTCTCTTCTATCTTCGGGATAATCGCCACCATCGGGGGTTTAATTACATTAAATGTCTTATCCATTCGAAGTGATGTCTCCCTAAACTCATCAATACACATATATCCTCCAAACATCTTTAACACCTCGCGTGGAGGAGCAAGTCCTATCTTCACAAATTTACCATGAAACATCTTTCGATACATCAGATTTAATAAACTATATCTCATCCACATATCCTCTCCATCATTCTTACTAAAATTATAAGATGCAGCACAATTGAAACTACAATATACACCACTTACATAAAACTTTTCTTTACGATATAATTCAGGTAAAGCACATGGCATACCCTCAAATGTATGACAACACCACCAACAACATGTGTTCGTACTCTCCGGCCATGTATTCGCTGAGTTTGAATTCACAAATTCATACATAATATTCTTTAAATTTTTCTTAACAACCTTGTTTGATTTGTCATCCTCAATATAACTCAATCCACCCGTTCCTACACTCTCCACTATCTTCGTCTCCTCTACAGGTTCTTCTACCTTCTTCTCTTTCTCCTTCTCTATCTTATCCTCTTCCTCCCCAGCGTCATTGTCCAAAAAACTATAATGCGCATCATAATCATTCTTTAATTCTATCTTCTCTTCTGTCTCCTCTACCTCCTCCTTCTTCGGTACCATCTTCACATTTGTCATATCCACATTCTCTAATACCGAATATGTATTACTAATCATCGAATAATTTATATTTTTCTTTAAATAAGGAGATGGTTCAGGTATCTCTTCTTGTTCCTTCTTTAATGGTAAATGTAAAATAACTGTCTCTGTCTTCTCTACCACAGTGGTGCTATCAGCGGTGACACCTTCCTTTACCGAATATGTCTTCTCTTTCGGTTTACGACCACGCTTCTTTGGAGCCTTCTCATCATCAATCTCATTCTCATCTCGTTGTTTCGGTTTTCGTCCCCTCTTCTTCTGTGTCTTCTCCTCATCTTCATCCTTCGGTTTAGGTTTACGACCCCTCTTCTTCTTTAATGGGTCTACTAATTCACCATTACTTGATACTACATTATCCATATCATCTTCATCATATTCTTCATCTTCTTCATCATACTCCTCATCTTCATCTTGAAGAATATTCTCTTCCACTTTCTTTTCTAGAACATCAACAAATTCTTCTATCTCCATTTTGTTTTTCTTCTCTATCTCATTCTCTTTCATTTTTCTTTATATTAAATAAATTTAGAATAATGAAAAAAATTCTAAAGAAGAGATAGAGAGGATGTCTTATATTATTCCGAATGATATACTCAAGAGATATGCATTTTTTTTAGGTGATTTTACTACATTAACGACTCCTGCTGGACAGAGAATAAAAATTCAAAATCCTGAAAATCCAACAGAAGAAGATTATAAAAACATTATGTTATTTTTACAACAAGAATTTACTTATATACCAAAAGTACCTCAATTTATTTTAGATAAAGTACCTACTCAACAAGGTCAATCATTCAAAGATACTTATTTTCAACAATTAGATTCATTAAAAAGAAAATTAAATCAAACATCAAATCGCAACCGTCTATCTAATACATTTGATATGACTTGTGTTGACTCTTTCTTTATTATTTATTATGAGATGGAACGTATGAAAGAATATAAAAATATGATTCTTAATACATTAAATGGAATTCGTAGTACATTGGAGAGTGTTGTTATTGAACCAACTAAATATAATATTAATGCTACCATGGGTAATATTTTTAATTTATTCGATGTTAATGATCCAGATAAATTATTTAAAACAGAATTTACTAATGAAAATAACCATATACAAACATTCATTGAAAAATATAAAAATAATTATTATTCACTATTTAAGTATGAAGGTGCAACAAATACACCTTTCTTTTTAAAAGTATTTATCGAAAATTATCAAGGAAAATCAAAAAAATTTATTATGAAGATGTTAATGGATTATATGCAAATTGTTAATTTTATGCAAGATGAGATTGAAACACGTTATGGAATATTAGCATTTAAATATTTATTATTTTTTAGTGAAAAACCATCTTTTAATAGAAGACCAACAAATAAAAGACCTACTAATAATTTTGATTTAAATTTTGAAGATAGTAATATATATAATGAATCTAAATCAAATTTAAATCATGAAAATATTAATTCAATTAATCAAAGTAAAAATTCATTTAATTATATGATATTAAGTTCAGAAGATAATATATATGAGACATATGATAATGAAAATTTAGTGATTGAAGACCAGATGAAAATGATTCAAAAATTATTTAGTGCTATATGTTCAGAACTTCAAAGTCTTTATAAAAAACGTACTTTTAATTTATATGAATTAATGACGGTCTCTCTTGAACTAAATTATTTAACAACAAAATTTATTTTCCATTATATTAAAAAAAATCAACTTAAAGATGCACTTTTAACTAAAAATAAAATATTTAAATATATACAAAGTAATATACAAATATATAATACATTTATCCAAGATTTTATGAATTGGATTCAAAGAACAAAAGATAAATTACCACCATCTATCTCATTTTTAGATAAGGATCAAAAATTATCAGAAGTCTATAAATCATTCTTTAAATTCTATTTTGATATGTTTCAAAAAAAGACTTCTAAAAGAAAAGATGAGATTCGTGACCGTCTTGAAAATGCGGGTTTAGAATTAGATATAAGTGATAGTGAAGGTATGACTCCAGAAGAGATTGAAGAACTTCAAAAAATTATTCAAAAAATTGAAGAGACTATTCAACGTCAGCAACAACAACAGTCTTCTCCCTAAGTACTTTTCTTTATATTCTCTTATTTTACTAAAAAAAACTTCTTTTTTAGTAAATTTGAACCTAAAAAAATAATATTCTAAATTTCATTTTATCTATACGTGGAAAGGAAAATAATATTTATTCTCTTCTTCATAAGATAAATTATCATGTATAGATTGATAACCTAATTTACTTTGAGTTGGTTTCGCACTAATTAAAGAGATGTGGTCCATCGTAAATTGTATATGAGGAACTGGGACTGTTATATTTTTACCACGAGTAATACCAGTATTTCCTTTAAAATGTATTATATCAACTAAGGGTTGATAATTAGTATAACGTTTTGGGAAGATAGGTTTAATCACTTCTTTATCTAAAAAGGGAATGATAACATTTTTTATAAAATTATTTTCATCCTCAAAAAAGATTGAGAACCAATTTACTGGTTTATCAAATTTAGGTTTAATCTTTGTAAAACGACATTTTAACGGTTTTATCTTCTTTACTAATTGATTACATACTGGTGATACCATATTCTCCATATATTTATTAGCTACTTCAGGTGTTAAATATCCTAAATAGATAAATCTAGTCATAAATTTATTATTAAAATTAAGATAATAATCTTTTAATTTATATTCTTTTTGTAATTGTGTTTGAACATTTATTAAAGCGTCAATTACATCTTTTTGATTAAAAACATATCCTATAAAATAATGTCTCTTTGTTGAATCACTCAAATTCATATTCATGGTTGGTCTTTGAACATTTGTTGATGTAATACCGAGTGTATTTGTGATAACATTTAAGAATGGTTTATTATTATTTTTATTTTTATTTTTATTTTGAAGAAGAGAATTCGCTTGTATGGATTCTCTCTCTATCATCTCTTCTTCATTTGAAATCTCTTCATTCTCTGTATGATTCATTACAGGTTGTTGTTGTTGTGTTGTAATAAAATTATTTACTCCTTGGTTATTTGGAAGAGTTCTCATAGAATTTCCTTGAAAATAATTAATAATTTGTTGATTATTATTTCTATTCATATTTACTGATTGAGCTTGTTGAGGTTGTTGAGATTGTTGAGGTTGTTGAGCTTGTTGAGGTTGTTGAGGTTGTTGTGGTTGTTGGGAAATATTTATATTTCTTCGATTTGCATTTAATCGAGGAATATTAGCAGGTGCTTGTTGTTGAGGAGGTTGTGGTGTAGGATTCATAAAACCAAAAATATTCATTTTCTTTTATTTACTATCTTTAATTTAGATTATTTTTAATCAAAATCGATTGTGAAATTGATTTTTTTTGGTGACATCTTCTCTTTTTGTTTTTCAACTTGATATAATAAAAATTTTGAACCATTTTGATATTTTTCCGTTGAATTTACTTTATAACCATGTACTCTTAATAATTGTCGAAAAATAGTAATACATTTTTTTGAATCAATCTTATCTAAATATTTTGTATGTTTACATTTTAAATAATATTCCTTTAATTTTGGTACTAATTGTATCATCTCTTCTACTATTTTTCTATCTTCTAACATTTTTCTCGAAAATTGATAATATGGATTATTGATATTTTTACCTAAAAATAATTCCATTACTTTTTTAACAAAATCAAATGGAGGTTCTATTGTAAAGAGTTGATTTTTTTTATCTCCATCTGTTGAACCATCCTCTTTTTCTATCTCTTCTTTCTTCTTCTTTTTTATCTTCATCTTCTTTATCTTTTGTAAAGTATTTACTTGTGTACTTGATATTGTTTTAAAAAAATCATCACCATCTTCTTCTTCTGTATCAATATTTAAACCTACACAAAAATTATCTTCAATCGATTCATTGAGATGATTACTTTTATTTGATTTTTGAGATAGATTTGAAGAAGAATGAACAAGAGGAATTGAACTTAAAGAACCACTTGATTTTATTTTTTTAATAAAACTTTTGGGTGAACGAACTTTAAATGATTTTGGGGAAGGTGATAAAGGGGAAGGTGATGATGTAAAATATGATATAGGTGATAATATTTGTATTTTTTCTATTTCTTTCTTTTTATTTTCCATTTTCCTTACTATAAATTAAGAAAATATTCATATCTTTATACCTCGGTACTTTCTTTATATTTTATCTTTTGGTATAGCCATTGTTCTAGCCATTGGTACATAATTACCAGTATTAATATTATTTCTTTCTTTTCTAGTATATTGAGGATTTAAATCCACAAAATTCATCAAATTTCCTCCTTGTTGTGCCATAAAATGATTTCGGTCTTTCAATCGTGTCTTCTCCATTCTATCTCTCTCTTCACTTGTTGGATTTCGATTCGAAAAATCATGATTATCTCTGTCAATCATAGGTACACCTCGATTCACATTATTTAATGTTTCATAATTCATCATAAAATAATCTTGTTGAAAATTTTTTTGAACTGGTTCATTATATTTCATCTTACCAATATCTCGTGTATTCTGTTGTATTCTATCTATCATTTGAGGTCTTCCTCCTCCTTGTTGATTTCGAATATGTTGTGCATAAGGGTCTACCATATAATGGTCATGTTGATAAGATAATGGTTGATTTGTACTTGAACTTGACATTTTTAAGTATTGTTCAAAAGAAGGATTTTGAGTAGAAGTAGGTTGATTACGACTTGGTACTGATTCAAACATACTACTTTGATTCGGTATATATCCCATTACAGGTGCTCCTGGCAAAGAATGTTGGAAAAAATTAGGTTGTTGTTTTTCTTGATTTGTTGTTCGAGTCTCTTTAGTACATTGAGGATGAGGCCACATATCTTTTTTCTTACTATTCTTACTTCTTTTTTTATTATTCCCGTTCTTTCTTATTCTCTTTTTTCTTAAATATATACAAAGATGAATACGATTACAACTTTATCTGATAAATATAATTATACATTAAATGGAATACAACACCAAATACCTTTACATTCAAATCTTATTATTCAAAAAAAACCTCTTGATGAAAAAATACTTATTTCTCTCAAATTTTTAATTAAATATATTCATGATCTTTTTGATTTTCATCATATCGACTATTTTTTATTATCTCATACCTTACTCGGACAATATATTTTTAAAGGAATACATATCTTTCATCCTCAACTCGAAATCGGTATCTCTTCCAACCATCTTTATAAATTAACAAAAATAAAAGAAGATATTATTCAAGATGATTTTCTATATGATGATTCTTCCCTACCCCATTATCTATCCATCTCTTCATCCTTCTTTAAACATACAAATGTATCTCTTTATATTTATATCATTTATCAAAATGAAGATGATAAAAAAGAATTATTTCATCATCATGAAAATAAAAAAATAGTTCATCAAATATATGATATATATCCAATTGAAAAAGTTAAATTTGAGGAATTTGAAGTATGTGTTCCAAAGAAAATAGAAAATATTTTACATCATTATTCTTTTCATTTAAGTTTTTTACATTTTAAGGAGAATGAAGAAGAATCACAAAAACATGAAGTGATGCTTATTGAAAGACCTAAAAAAGAAGAGACTTTATCTTCTACTCTCACTACTTTCTCAAATCAAATTTTTCAACAATTTACAAAAAATATATTTTAGTTAGCTTTCTTGGAAAGTTCTTTAGAACTTTCAGAAAACAACACTCCATCCCAACCGGGATGGTTTTGTCATCATTCCTGGCTCCTAAAGGAGCGGAATAATAATGGTTATCCGTGCAGACCTTTAAAATCGCATAAATCGCAACTGCTTTTTTTACGATCTTTTTAGAGGATGGGTCAGATCCTATGTTGTATTTTTGAGTAGGATATTTCTTGCTCCTTGGTAATCTCTTTCTAGTTCTATTTTACAATTAGGACACCAAAACACATTACTATTTCCAACAAAATGATTCATACAACCACAATTACCGCAAGTCTTTGTTGTATAGTGTTCCTCAACGATTCTTACATCTGAACCATATTTCTCACCTTGATATATCATTTTTTGTTGAAATTTATAATGTGAATAGATGTCAATGAAACGATTTGTTTCACTACCTAATCCTGATTTCATTTTTTGTGTTTGAAATAAGGGTAGTAAAACTACTTTATAGTTTCTTGTCATAAAACTTGAGATTTTCCAATGAAAATCCTTCAAAATGTTCTTTACCTTGGCTTTCAGTTCATAACATTTTGACATTATACTCAATCTTTTGTTTGTTTTCATTTTAGTTCCTAAAGACTTTAATTTATCAATTCTCTTCTCCAACTTTATAATCTTATTCTTTAATTCTTTATTTCCTAATTCACCACAATATCCATCAGGAGTATAAAAAGATTGAAATTTTTTTACACCTGGGTCTAAACTTATTATATCATTCTTCTGTTCATATTTATCAAATACCTTTTCTTTTGAAAAGAGAATAAAATACTTATTTCCATCTTTCAAAATGATTAAATCATTTTCTGGCTCATATTCATAATAATTTTTATATCGTTTTTCTACCTTTAACTTACTCTCTCCTTTTAATAATGATGGAAAAAGCTTTAAATTTCTTAATGCACGATGGTCAACATGAAAAGTTTGTTTTTTGTCTTTTTTTGATTTAAATTTATGATGAAACTTCTTAATCACCTTTTTCTTTATGAGTTCAAAAGAACTTTTAATAGAAGATAATGCATTTTTTATTGATAATTGACGAGTATCATATGGAATATCTTTTAACCAAAATTCAGGATCTCCTTCGTTTAAATCTTTGTTATTTTTCATAATTTTAGATCTCATGTGAGCTAAACAACATGAAAATTCATCATCTTCTTTTTTATTATTAAAATATGAAATTGTTTTATTATAAAGATAACGATGAGCTCCAAAGAAATTATGAAGATGTTTTTTTTGAGATGCTGTTGGATAAAAACGAATTTTTCTACAATACATCGTATTTTCGCATTCCGTAAAACTTGGATGTGAAATAGGTAATGACGGAGATAAATTCTTCTGTAAATTCTCTTTCTGCGCTTCTATGTTCTTTATTTGAGAGAACGGTAAGTTTTGTATTGAAGTGTTGACAGATGAACAGAACGAATTTAAATCCAATTCTTGTAAGTCTGTCATTGTGGGCAACCACAATTTATTTGATTTTTCCTTGCATGACTCTGTCCAAAAGGGTGATAAATCCTTTTCTTTCAAAGTTAAATCCTGAGCCAATATCTTGAATGACGGTGTATTTAGGAAATCTCTGTTGAATGAATTTAATCTGTTTAGCCAGATCTTTCTTTTGTTTGCTTGAAGAGACTCTAGCATAGATAATTTTTTCTCGGTCTCTTTGACTTGAATATTGAGGAATGATCTTATATCGATGATGTCCACGTGGAGT
>JACCDH010272767.1_pt1 | contig 46642 bp, 48 predicted proteins | sample 7442481 | NCBI WGS metagenome assembly JACCDH01 (sample SAMN15323433, study PRJNA562643) | freshwater metagenome | isolation source: river surface water | place: USA:Blue River Watershed | collected 2017-08-15
ATGAGGATGAGCTACTCACGGCTTGGCTTGCTGATAGAATCCAGGAACTTGTCCAGGATGAGAAAGTGGCGAAAGATTCCATTAAAACGGTGGCCATTGAAATGGGAATGAAAGTAAAATAATGATAAGGTACTTGTTCCAAAATGGAACAAGTTGATAAAAAGAAATTTGAAATAATACGGAGAGAGAGGGGAATGAACCTAACTCTCCAATATGCTCTAATTCAGTTATTTACGAGAACGTCTTTGGCTAAGTCAACCCGCTAAGCAACCCAATCGGCCGCGGAGGGCATTTCGCCCAATTGCTTGACTTAACGCCACAAACATAATGAATTCTGCCGAAGGTTCGTTTCTCAAATTTACAAACCACACCTTATGCGATTCACCAGTACATAAATTCTGAAAAACGATTTATCACTTTTTAAAATTGCAGTGAGGGCAATAAAAGCCTAGTTTATCCTTCTGTAGTTTAATTCCATCCAAATATTTGATAGTAAACTCTTTTATAAAGGAATTCAATGCTGCCTTGTTGTTTACATCAACTTGAAGATCGTGTACTAACGTACGAATCTTGCTATCATACTCTTGTTCGCCCCAACAATTGGGACAGTATCCGTCAGGGATGTTAAAAATCATCTTTATTTCCTTGATTGTTACTCCTTCATTTTACAATTCTAGATTTTTGACAGCTTCAATAATTTCACTTGAACTAGGCCTAATTCTATAATTCTTGTCTGCGCGCACCCATCTGACTACTCGACTCGAATCTATTATGACCGTAGCCGGAATTGGTAGGCGTCCAGTTGTATCTGAATGCGCATTAGACAGATCAGCTCCTAGCATTGTATTATACATGGCCTTCGAGGTTCCATTTGGCTCAAAGGTTAATCCAAAATAGTCCGAAATAACATAGTCCGTATCCCAAAGTATGGGGAATTCTGCCCCCGTTTTTTGAATCGTCAAATTTATTTTTTCTGGCTTCTCAGGCGAAATGGCTACCACTTGAACACCTAATTCTTTTAGTACGGCTAAACTATCTTGGAGCTCTGAAAGATGACGGTTACAAAAAGGACACCATTGACCTCGATAAAAAATTAACACAATAGGGCCTTTCAACAATTCTTTACTCAGTATCCAATGTTCACCAAGGTGATTTTCGGTAGAAAAATCATCAACAATGTGACCAATTTTTAAATTTTCAAATTCAATATTTTGTGCGTGTAGCCCATTAAACTGGATGATACCAAGCACTATTGCTAACTTTTTTAAATTCATTATAAAACCTCTTATTTCCATTTCAATAAACTACTAACATTAAATGGTGGCGATTTGCGAAAGCCAAAAGCCTTATAAATAAATTGAGGAATACCTAAATCAGCTATGTAAACTGTCGCACTTGATTCTTTCAGAACATCCTTTGCTGCTGCGAGACATACTATCACATCCGATTTAAATTCCCAATCACTGCTCAGGCCTGTCGGCATATCCAAAGAAATTTTAATACCGCTGGATTGATTCATTCTATTTAGGGACCGTTCAAAATCATCTCCTAAAGGGAGTCGTTGAGAAAAGCCAAGATAGGCATCAACCTGTAAATCAGATGCCCAATTAGGCTCGAATTTCACACCGACCGTCCGCAGATAGGAAATCAAGTCTTTTCTGGACTGCTTTTCCTCGTCAATCAAATCAAGAGCAACATCAAATCCCCATGCATGTAAACGACGTGCAGCGACAAGTCCGCCACCCCCATTATTGCCTGGGCCAATTCCTATGTTGACTGTTGCTGATTTGGAGGCACTATGGGAAACTACGCGGGCTAAATGATATCCCGCCTGTTCCATCATAATTGGAATGGTTAAACCATGCTCAACTGCCATATAATCCATCTCTCTAAACTTATCCAAGCTAAGTATTTCAGAGTCTTCAGGGGAATAGTTAATTATTGTCATAAAAAAGGAGCCTTCACAGAAGGCTCCTGAGAATTAATTTATCTTAAACACATCCTGCATAGAAGCAGCTGTCGTACTACCAGTTTGTCTGTGGATGCGTACGCCATCCTTGTAATAAATCAATGTTGGGATACTCCGAACATCAAATGCTTTAGCAAGGTCTGGTTGTTGGTCGACGTTGATTTTCATCACGCTGATTTCTCCAGATGATTTTAGTTCGAGCTTTTCCAATTCGGGATGCAATGCTTTACATGGCCCGCACCAATCCGCATAAAAATCCACGACTGCATTTGAATGAGCACCAATGAAATCGTCCAATTCCTGGGCTTCTTTTAAATTCTTCATACTGTTGCGGTTTTTTCCTTAAATAAAAAGATCATAGGAACAGCAAACACCCAATGGCGCATCAATGAAGCAATTGGCATCATCATTCCTCCCTTTATTCCACCGATTCCTAAATCTAACATCGGGAACATAAAGAGCCATACGATTACCACAGTTTGAATGCTAATAAATAGAAACGGCTTCAACCAATTTGGTCCCAGTAAAAAGTCCTTGGAAACCGAAAATAGTAGAGCTAGGAAGAATCCATTCATGTAGTGTGCAATCACACCAACAGCTAATGGCGCGGACATTTTACCAGCTAACAATGCTGGAATATCCCACCATTGTCCCATCATAATCAAACCGAACACATCAAACATCATGGTTCCAATGAATCCGGCTAAAAGAATACTTTTAAAATTTAAATTTTTCATGTTTTATCTATAATTAAGGGTTTATAAAATCAGGTGCTGCGGGAAAATCAAGAGGTACTTGAACCACTTTGTTCAAGTAATTGGTCATTGTTCTCTCACCTACTAAAACAACTAAGTCTACTAAATGTGCCTCAGAATAGCCTGCATCGAAGAAGAGGTCAATTGCATCTTGAGAAGCGGAGCCGCGATTAATAGTAATGGACTTTGCCAATTTTACTAGTGCATCAAATTTTGAATCAGATGATGACCCTTGACGAAATCGCATGATTTCCTCAGGAGCAAAACCAAAATTCTTTGCTATTGCAGAATGTGCTGCTTGACAATAAGTACAACCATTAATTTGACTAACTACCAAATTAACAGCCTCTTTTTCCTTTGAGGAGAACTTGGATCCTCCATTTGAAAAAGTTAGATACCGACCAAGTGCAGTTGGTGATATGGCATACGCGGCGTATACATTTGGAACAAATCCAACTTGCTTTGATAATTGATCAAAGAGTTGTTGGTTTTCAGCAGTAACCTCTGCTCTTGTGGGGATTTTTACTTGCATCATACATTTAAAGTTTATGATGCAAAATTGCTTTAAGTCGACTCTCGACAAAATGGCAACAATTCACAACAACATGTCAAATGTTCCCAAAACGCCAATTAGGTCAATTTAAATTCCGGAATTCGGTCATAGAGACTCCTTTCGAGGTCTTATAGAGCTTACTAAATTGGGCCGGGTCATCGTATCCGAGTTCAAAAGCAATCTCTTTGAATGAAAGTTGTGAATGCCGAAGTAATCGATCTGCCTCTAAAATGATTCTTTGGTGGATGACCTGTAGCGGGGTTATCTGTTGAGTCTTAGCAAAGATGTTTGAAATAGTTTTCGGAGACCTGTGCATTAATTCGGCGTATGAACCTACCTTTTTTAAGGTTTTATAGTGCTCCTCCACTAAAACGTTGTACAGTCGAACAATATCTATTTCATCCTGCGTAGAGTCCCCAAACAGTAGCTGTTTCTTTGCCAAACGCGTACAACGAATAATAAATCGCTTCAGTAAGATCCTTAACATTTCTTCTTGGTTGCCATCCATTTCCTTGAATTCAAAACGAATGACATTTAACCAGATTTTTAATAACTCGTCTTCTGCACTATCTAAACTCAACTTTGGAGATGAATTTGATCCAAAAAATAACAATCCATTACAAGAAACTTCTGAATCATTGGTATGAACACAGTAAAATTCACGATTGAACTTCAAATGAACTAATTCAACTCCTGTATTCATAGAAGCCTCAACTCGGTTTAAATAGGTAAGCGAAATTAACTCGTTCTTTAAGAGCACAGTATGGATAGAGTCAATCCAAAGCTCCATAGGTTGTTCGCCAATGTTCCACAAAAATGATAAAAACTGTCCAGGAGAATTGAAATCCTTGCTTTGGGGTTGTCCTTGAATTAGGCTAATTCTAGCACCCGCTTTTTCATCAACGTATTCTTGAAACATAATAACCTAAATTCCAGCAAACTTTATTCCCGATAGTTTATGCATATCCCAACTAAACGTTGACAGATCATTCAATGTGAAGGATGAAATGTTTTTATACCCGCAACTTCGAGCAACAACTTTGATTAATTCATTGGAAGCAGTAAAGAATCTATATAACTGTTTGGCCGACTCATCAATAATTAACCTGGACCTTAACGACTCCTTCTGTGTGGCGATTCCAACTGGGCAAGAATTTGAACCACACGCGCGCATACCTAAACACCCAATTGCTTGTAAGGCTGAATTTGAAACGGCGATGGCATCAGCTCCTAACATTAGTGCCTTTACAAAATCATCGGCAACCCGTAATCCTCCGGTTATTATCAGCGTAATATCTCTTCTGTTGAGGGAGTCTAAGTGACGTCTAGCCCTTGCCAATGCTGGAATAGTTGGAACATTAATATTGTCTCGTAATATGGTAGGTGCTGACCCTGTGCCACCCCCTCGGCCATCTAGAATAATATAATCAACTCCCACATTGACGGCAAAATCAATGTCCTCTTCAACATGACTAGCAGCAATTTTGAAACCAATAGGGATCCCTCCTGTTTTTAGGCGCACCTGGTCTGCAAAACTTTTAAAATCAGAAACCGTAACTAAGTCGGTAAACGCAGCGGGTGATATCGCCGACTCGCCTGCTTTTAACCCTCTGACCGCAGCAATTTCTGGGGTGACCTTGGACCCTGGCAAATGTCCACCGGTGCCAGTCTTTGCTCCCTGACCACCTTTAAAGTGGAACGCTTGAGCCTTCATCACTTTGTCCCAATCAAATCCAAATCGTCCCGAAGCCAACTCGTAGAAATACTTCGAATTATTCTCTTGTTCTTCTGGCAGCATGCCGCCCTCTCCTGAACAAATTCCTGTTCCCGCCATTTCAGCACCCTTAGACAAAGCAATCTTTGCCTCTCTTGAAAGGGCACCAAAACTCATGTCTGAAACAAAAATGGGCATGTCAAGTCGCAAACCCTTTTTAGCGTTGGGCCCAATGACAACAGAAGTTTCTACGTCTTCCTGATCCAACAATGGTCTGCGTGAAAGTTGGGCCGGAAGGAATTGTATATCCTCCCATTTTGGAAGTGAATTGCGGTCTACCCCCATTGATGCCGATGGTCCGTGATGGCCAAAATTCTTCAACCCATTACGCGACAACTCTTTTATTAAATTGGTGTAGGGTTCTGTAGATTCCGGGTGGGTATCGGCATAACGACCCAGGTATTCATCTTTCTTAAAAGGCTGTGGATGATCTATTAGATATTGATTTATCTCCTCTTCATCAACATGAACAGCATCACCATCTAACCAACTGCGAAACTTGTGCAGTGCCTCCTTATTGTTGTATTCACTAATTCCGGTATCTGCTCTATAGTCCCACCCATGCAATCCACAGATTAAATTTCCATCTAAAAGATAGCCATCTGACATAAGTGCACCTCGATGGAGACATCTACCGTAAAATACATTGTATTCTCCTTTAAAGAATACAACAACCAAATCCAAGCCATTTACCTCTGCGTATTGGGGATTTTTTTCATTAAAATCTGTCGTATTTAATATTTTCATTCTCCAATTTTTAATTCATTTTGTCTCGGAGGACACACTACATCACCAAAAGAACAATAAATACAACAATCTCCGGCATTCGGCTTCAAAACAGTCTGACATACTTCGCACTTATAAAAAAATTGACAAGCCGTAGATGGCATTGTTTCTTCTTTTTTATGCCCACAGTTTGGGCAAGTGATTGTTGATTGTAAAATAATTTCCATATTACTCTTCCATTATGTTTGAGACAGCATAGTGAAGAAGTACATGCGGTTAAAGTCCTGCGACAATAACTTTATATTCCTTCTTCATATTATTGCCAAAAGATTATTTCGTTTGATTAATATAAAAAACGGCTCGAGCATGTTTTTATATTCGTTTTTCAATGAGTAGAAAATGGTCTGTGCTTGCCTTTCCGATGCAATTAGATTTCGGTCTTTGAGTTTTCTTAAGTGCTGAGAAACAGCCGAAATGTTCATGCCAAGAATGTCACTTAAATCGCAAACACAAAGCTGTTTTTCTTCATAAAGCAGAAAAAGGATTTTTAGTCTCACTTTATTTCCAGCCAATTCTAGTCCGTTCGATAAAAACTCAAACGGGGCACTGAGGTCTTTAACACGGTCTTTACATCGACTAATTTGCTCAATGTCCGCTTGTTGTCGTATGCAAGAATTAAATTCCATAAGTACAAAGGTATTTAATTTGTTTATTTAAGCAAACGCTCAAATACATTCACCGTTAGTCTAGGGCTCTCGGATTACGGTTCGTTTCAATATTGGATTCAAACTGGACCATTCTCAGGTAACTAATTTCTAGTTCAGGAAAACCTCAAAAAACTCGAATAGCTCGTTATCAAATTCCTCAGAATCTGGTGCGTATGGGCCGATAAGTGTGAAGTTACCAGCTACGACCATCTTCATTAGCATTTCATATTGGACGGTGGTCAGGTTGAGCTGATGTGTCTTTTCCATCTTTGTCAGAGGAGTGTTCGTTACGCTAACTAAGGTAAGGTCTAGCTCAATCAATGAGGTGGATTATCTGTAGGAAACGTTTGAACCATGTACTTGCGTTTACTACCGACTAGTTCCTGGCCCCATCCTTTACTTGGGGCCTCAATCAACTTAAAACAAAATGGAACGTATCACTCAAATTAAAGCCTGTGGCTGCGAACGCGGCTGTCAGCACATGATCATTTCCATAACGGAGGACATCATGATTCACAAGTCAGAATTGGACGATTACCTCAAGGAGTACAACCATCGGAGCAAAGAATCTCGCCAGTAATCAGAGCCGCGTCACTGAGGCTTTTTTTATTTTAAATTCAATTTCTCAGACAAATAGGGTCAAATAAAAGACAAATCAGATTTTTAATGGTTATGGTCATTGGGGCATTTCCATTAAGCCTGATTTCGAGCCTCGATTTGATGGACTGGAATGTTTCATTTCCTGCTGTAAATCAGAATGTTGATTGCAGAGACAACTGGAAAATTTAGCTCCGTGTGGAGGCATTTGAAGGGGCTTGCAAATCATTGCCAAAACTGCACCTTTTGGCAATGGTGATTTGGAGAAAATTGAAAAATGGAAAATATTGATAATCAAATAATTGAAATGGAAATTTTCAAACCCATAACCCATTTGGCAATGTGGCAATGTATATATATATACCATTGCCACATTGCCAAGGGTGGGTTTCTGCCAGATTGCCGAGCTCAGTAGGGCGCTTCTCATTCGGAGTTTATCGCAGCCTGTAATCTTTAAACGAAACAGATATGGTAAACTCTCTTGAATTGATCTTGGAAGAAATTTCCAAGGCAGAAGTAAAGCTTGGCAAGAATACCGGGCGAATCGCTGTAAACCTCTTTGACTACCAGGATGTCATTGAGCTAAACTTCAATGGCTACTCATCCTTGATTGCTTACGATCACCACTGTGAATCATTGTTGCAGAGGCTGAAAGAGCAAATCGACCAAAGGCTCGCGGAAGTCAATTCCCGTGAAATGGTCGTTCAAGACATTGATCTATTGGTTCATGAGGTCGTTTCCCAGGAAAAACGATACTTCCCTAAAAAGTCTCCGGAAGATTGGTTTCTCAAGCTTCATTTTCAAATTAAGCATCAACGTGAGATGATTGCCGATGAGATTGTGAGCAGATCCATTCTTCGATACATCAAGATTCAGCAAAGGCTGCTAGAACGCACTCGCGAACTCCTCGTTCATCGCACATCCTATTTGAGAAGCTCAACTAGCCTTGGGGCCAAATCATTTCCGAATCAACAAAACACGTCCATTCAAGTAGCTGCAAACGGTCAAGTCCAGATGTTCCAGGATTCGACCTGCCAATCACCTTTGGTATGGAATCGGTCGTCATCAGACCTTCTTGAATTGGTGATTGCCCTTCATCGATCGAAAGCCATCTCATCCACCCACGGTCCAATTTTACAAAAGGACTTGATCGAACTGTTCACCAGGATACTCAATAAACCCTTGAAGCATAGCAACCAATTCATCAGTGCCCTCAAGCGTCGAAAGAAAGAGAATAGCTCATTCACGCTGGAATTGCATACCCAATATCGGTTCTATTGTGAGGATGAGTAGCCTCAAAAAATCATTATACTTTGATTATACCTGGGTTATACTATAAAACTTAGGTTTCCAGGTCTAGGTAGTCTTGCATCGAGAAAAACGAAAGACTATGTGGAATTTTAATAAACCTAATGACGATCTGTCCAGGCTTCAAGGCAAGGTGGAAGGATTGGAACAAAAAATTAAGGACCTGGAATCACGACTTGCTCGTCCAAGACCTCAAAAACGCCTTCTTGGCACAAAAGAGGCCTGTATGTATCTAAATGTGAGTCGCATGACCCTCTACCGATACATGAATGAGGGAATTCTTGCCTACAACATGGTAGGGAAGCAACGCCGCATTGCTCTTACCGACCTGGATGAGCTGCTCGAACGTTCACGGAAAGAGTCATTACCCACAATCCTTTAATCCCTTAAGTATGGCACTAGACAAACAAAGCATCCTTGAGGTAACAAACGGAGGGTATGATGTATTCAAATACTTCTTGGGCAGTCGTGTCCAAGGAACCGGCAAAGCATTTAAGAGTCCCTTCTACGATGACACAAAAGCTGCTTGCTATGTGTATTTCGACAAGCGATCCAGAGTGTACAAGTTCAAAGACTTTGGGGACGCGGAATACAGCGGAGATTGCTTCTTCTTTGTTGGGAAGATTTTCGGATTGGCCTGTGAACACAAGGAGGAATTCATGCGCATCATGGAGATCATCGACCATGAGCTTTCCCTGGGTCTCGAGAGCAATTCCCAAAAAGTGGATCGAGTCATTCGCGACAAAGGTGAAAAAATCATCAAAGCCAAAGACCTGCCTAGTATTCATGACGGTTTTGAAACAGCTAAAAGTGATTTACCCTTGACCACAAAGGACTATTCACCCAGGGAATTGCAGTTTTGGGCTCGTTACGGTATTTCTACTGAAACACTCCATCGTTACCAGGTCGTTTCGGTCGAATCTTACAAGGGCATTGGAAAAAGCGGCAAGAGTTATGAATTTACCTCAAGCGATGATCGGCCTATTTTCGGCTACCAAGGCCTTCGTTTTACCAAGCTCTACCTTCCCTATTCTGAACCCCGCTTTTTGTTTTCTGGGGAAAAGACGGAACAATACGTTTTCGGGAAAGAACAGCTGCCCATCCGTGGCGATATCCTCTTCCTCACTGGAGGCGAGAAAGATGTACTTAGCCTAGCTGCACATGGATTTCATGCCGTGAGCATGAACAGTGAAACCGCAAACATTCCAAAAAACCTTCTACGCGCGTTCAGCTTCCGCTTTAAGCACCTGGTGCTCCTTTATGATGTTGACGAGACCGGCTTGAAAGCCATGGAAAACCTCAAGACACAGCATAAGGCTTTCGGATTGAAATCACTCAAGTTGCCCCTTTCCGGAAGCAAGGATCAGAAGGACATATCCGACTTCTTTGCTCAAGGCCATACCGCCGACGACTTGCGTATGCTGTTCATGGAAATGTTGGATCTAGCCTATGAAGATTCCATGGCCATTATGCGTACCTGTGAAATAGACTTTGGCAATCCACCATCTGAGCCGGAGCCATTGATCAAAGTGAACGACGTGACAGTTGGAGCACCCGGCAACATCATGTGTGTGGCCGGTAGCGAAGGAAGTGGTAAAACCAACTTTCTTGGTGGCATCCTGTCTGGAAGCATAAAACCTGTAGGGATTGACATAGACACCCTAGGAATGATGGTTCGCGAGAACACACTAGGTAAAGGGGTGCTACTCTATGATACTGAGCAAAGCGAATTTCAGCTCTATAAGAACCTTACCTACATCGTAAACCGAACGGGACTTAAACGCCCGCCGAGCTGGTTTAAAGCGTATTGTCTAGTCGGGATTTCCCGAACCGAGCGTATGAAGCTTATCCTCGAGTCCATGGATAAATACTTCTATCAGTTTGGCGGAATTCACATGGTAGTAATCGATGGCATCGGCGACTTACTCCCTGGCGTGAATGAAGAAGAAGGCTCAGTGGCGTTAATTGAAGAGCTCATTCGGATTGCCGCGATTTACAACACACTGGTTGTCTGCGTACTTCACATGGCTCCGAGCGGCATGAAGCTTCGCGGCCACCTGGGCAGCGAAGTGCAACGCAAAGCCGCTGGTATCTTACTCATTGAAAAAGATGAAAACACGGACACTTCGCTTATCAAGGCACTCAAAGTCCGCGACGGCAGCCCGTTGGATGTGCCCATCATGGAATTTGGATGGAGTAAAGAAGAAGGACGGCACGTATTCCTCGGTGAAAAAGGCCCAAAAGAGAATGCCAAACACAAATCTGTAGATCTAAAAGCCCTGGCAATTGAGTTGTATGGAGAAAAGCGATCTATGCCTTCCAAAGACCTAACTCAACTTGTTGCGAGCCACATGGAGATACAAGAACGCAGAGCACGAGACTACATCCGACACATGCGCGAGTACGGAATCATTGAGAAATCCAGCCAGTTTCCTGGATTTTACATCCTGGTTCGTGAAGAATAACCTTCAAAATCACCCGACAGCCTTTAGAGCGCCCTCTATTTCCACCTGGTTGTCGGTTGTTTTGATTGAAACCTCCCAATCGTGAGGTCTATAGATCCCCCAATTGGGGGATTTTTAGTTAGTACTTGGGTGAATTACGAACTTTTTCAGGTGTGATTCGGGCGTTGTTCGGGGTTACTCGAAGAAAATGAGACGTTTTTAGGGTGTGATTCGTTCAGCTTCGTCACTTTTTTAGGCTCCACTAATAATTAATTGCGTTTTTGACCTTATGTGTCTTGAAACTTTTATTCGTTTATAGGTAATCTCGAAAAGAATGGCTTAATTTGTCAGATATTGACAAGTCATTAAAGAAAAGGTCATGCAGTTTGGAGAAAAAATTAGGGAGCTTAGAGAAAGCCAGGGGCTTTTGCAACGGCAGTTAGCCGCCAGTCTTGAAATAGACACCCCTATGTTCAGCAAAATTGAACGTGGTGAACGGAAAGCTAAACGGGAACAGGTAGAGCAGTTAGCCTCTTTGCTTCAAGCCAACTTATCTGATTTGCTGAGGATTTGGCTGGCAGACCAGATAATAGATTTAGTCAAAGACGAGCCACAGGCAAGTGAAGCATTAAAAACCGCATTAAAAGAGATAAAGAAAGATGAGCATTAATATCCTCAAATACGAATCAGACGTTTGGCGCACAGCCGATTTATTGATTGGTGCAGGAATCAAACAAAGTGATTTCCCCAAATACATGATGCCCTATTTCGCTCTACTCATGGTTGAAAGTAGATTGATTAGGGAAGCCAGCCGATTAGAAGAAGAAATTGGCAAAGACAACATTGATGATTTCGTAGAGATGTTCCAGCTCGAAGGATTGGGATATAATGACTACCTCATCCGCAAGGGCAAAACACTCAAAGACATTTGCAAGAATGACAAGACCTTTGATATTGACTTCCATGCTTACTTGAAATCATTCGACCCGGAAACCAAGTATTTGTTAGGGGTTGACAAAGGCACAGAAGAAGAAAAGTTCCTCGACATTTCAGGTGTAAGCGGTCAGCTTAAAAAGAAACGCATCTTGTTTGAAACGCTCAAGGCGTGGAGTGAAATTGACCTTACCCCATTCAACAACTCCGAGATTACCACCCTTGAAGAACACATCAAACGCAAGTGGGCAGACATTTCAGCAGAAACCGCAGGGGAACAGTACACGCCTGACGACATCATTTCGTTGATTTCAGAACTCATTGCCTCCAAGATTGAAGACAATGGCAAGTTCCTCACCATCTATGACCCTACCTGCGGAGGTGGAAACTTACTCTTTGGCGTAGAAGACAAAATCAAAGAGAAGTTCAAACGCCCTACCAAAACATTCGGTGAAGACTGGAGCGATAGCCTATACGCCTTGGCCAAGATTGAAAGCCGTTTCAGGGCTGATTCCGAAATCAAATACGGCAATACACTCACCAACATTTCTTTCATAGAGAAACGCTTTGATATAGTGGTAGCTAACCCACCTTACGGTGTGGATTGGAAAGGCTACCAAAAAGACGTTCAAAACGATACTACCGAGCGATTTGTAGCCTTGCCTTCTATCTCAGACGGCCAGTTCCTTTTTACGCAGCACATCTTGTATCAATTAGCCAATGACGGCCTTTCAGTAGTTGTTCACAATGGCTCTACGTTATTTAGTGGTGATGCAGGAAGCGGTGAAAGTACCATACGCAAACACTTCTTTGATAATGATTGGGTGGAAGCCATTATTCAAATGCCAACGGATGAATTTTTCAACACAGGCATTTACACCTACCTATGGGTGTTTAACAAGAACAAGCCAGCCGACCGCAAAGACAAAGTAATCCTCATCAATGCCAGTGAGCTTTACGAAGGCTTGAAGAAAAGTAAGGGTAAGAAGCGCAAGCAGATGAACCCTGACAACCGAGCAGCCATTGTAAAAGCATTCACAGCGTTTGAGGATAACGATTTTTGTAAAGTATTCGACAAATGGCATTTCTATTACAACCGCCAAAGCATCCTGCTTACCAATGTGGATGTAAACGGCAAGTTCCTTGATATGCCCATGAAGGAAAACCGGGCGGGTGAAATGGTAGAAGAAAAATCCATCAAACTCAACCCGATTAAGATCCAGGTACAATCGGACACTGAGACTGTCGAAGTGGACAATTTTGAAATCACCGACTTTGATAAAACTAAATACAAGTCATTAGAAGTAAGATTCAATGAGGAGGTAAAACCCAACATTGCAGCCCTGGACTACAAGGAGCAGCAACTCAAAGTAGTGACCAAGAAAGCAACCTACTGGTATGATGAAGACAAAGAAACCATCATAGAGGAAACAGGAGGCAAACAAACCGAATTGGGTTGTGGCAAAATCGTTATCAAAGCAACTTACAAGAAACCCACCAAAACCAAAGGGGCTTGCATAGTCCTTACGGTAGAACTTACCAAAGACCTGCAAAAGGATTATGAAATTATTCCTTACTCACCGGATGAAACCGAAAACCAACAATGGATTGCCGATTTCATGGCCAAATACGTAACCAAGCCTTTTGAGTATGTGGAAAATGTCATTGGTTTGGAAATCAACTTCAATAAGGTATTCTACACGCCCGAGAAGCTACGGGAAGTTTCTTCTATTAATGCAGATTTGGAAGCTCTGGAAAACGATTTAACCAACTTAGAAAAGGAATTGGCTTTATGATGAAGTACAACTCATATAAGGATTCTGAAATTGGTTGGTTGGGTGAAGTTCCAAACCATTGGAGCAATCACAGAATTGATTGGATTGGTTCCCTTATCAGAGGCAATACTGCCTTTAAGAAAGATGAACTATTAGAGGAGGGTGAGTATGTTGCTTTACAATATGGAAAAACCTACCAAGTGGATGAAGTAAACAACGCTTTCCAGTACTTTGTAAATGGTGAGTTTTTCAAAAAAAATCAGGTTGTAAATCACGGAGACACTATTCTAATTTCAACCTCAGAGACTATTGAAGACTTAGGACATTCTTGCCTTTACAATAGGGAAGATTTGGGATTGATAGGCGGAGAACAAATATTATTCAAACCAAACCGCAAACTCGTCTTTGGAAAATACCTCTATTATTATTCAAAGAGATTTAGAACTGAATTACAAAAGTATGCCACAGGTCTGAAGGTATTTAGATTCAACATTGATGATTTAAAGCAAATTTTCATTGCCATTCCTTCAGCAGAAGAACAAACCGCAATAGCTGAATACCTCGACACTAAGACCCAAGCCATTGACAAGAAAGTAAGCCTGTTGGAAAAGAAAATAGGCTACTATCAGGAGTTGCGAAAAAGCCTGATTAATGAGGCGGTTACAAAAGGATTGGATAAAAATGCAGATCTACAAACCAACGAGCTTGGCTTTGCTACTCCCAAAAACTGGCTCAGATACCGCCTCAAAGATTTAGGCTCATTGTATAGCGGTCTTTCGGGCAAAAGCGGTGATGATTTCAACCAGGACGATAACCCGGACAACAAAGGCTTTATTCCATTCACCAACATTGCCAACAACACCTATTTGAAGCGTGACCATTTGGGTACGGTAGTAGTCTATGAAGGTGAAAAACAGAATCGGGTAAGAAAGGGCGATATTTTCTTCCTGATGAGTTCAGAGGGTTATGAAGATATTGGCAAGTCAGCAGCATTAGCAGAAGACATTGAGGAAACTTACCTCAACAGCTTTTGCAAAGGCTATCGGGTAAACCTTCGTAAAACCAACCCCTACTTCCTGAACTACCTGATGCTATCAGACTATTACAGGAAGTTGCTTATTGTGGAAGGCAAAGGTTTCACCCGCATCAATTTAAAAATGGAGAAGGTCAACGACTTTTTAGTTTACATCCCTGATACGCCTTCCGCTCAGGATGAAATCGTAAAATTCTTGGATGCCAAACTGGACACCATCGCCAAAATCATTACAAACATTCAAACCCAGATAACCACCCTCAAAGAGCTTCGCAAAACACTCATCAATGATGTGGTAACTGGCAAAATCAAGGTAAGCCATGAGTAAAACGTTCAATATATATTGTGACGAAAGTTGCCACATAGAGCATGACCACAAACCCTATATGTTTTTGGGTTCAATAAGTGTAGCTTACAATCAGATAAAGCTGCATACCGAGAAAATCAAGGAGATAAAGGAAAAGCACCATTTCTATGGTGAGATCAAGTGGACTAACGTTTCCAAGTCCAAATTTCATTTCTACATGGAGCTGGTGGAGTACTTTTTTGCCACCGACATAAAGTTTAGAACCGTAGGTGTGGACAAAAGCAAAATCAACAATGAAGCCTTCGGGTGTTCGTATGATGATTTCTATTACAAGATGTATTACTACCTCTTGAACCACAACCTGAACAGCCTATACAACTACAATGTGTACCTGGACATAAAAGATACGCTGAGTGCCTACAAGGTCAATAAGTTGAAAGACATTCTGAACACCAAATTTGGCGTATTCAGGAATGTGCAAAATATCCGTTCGCATGAAAGTTTGTTGATGCAACTGACAGATTTTATGATGGGTGCTATCAGCTACCAGCACAATAATGAAGCGAAGGAGAATCAGGCCAAAGCCCATATAATCAGGAAAATACAGCAACACTCAGGCGACAGTTTGATGAAGACCAATTATTCAGAGAAGTTGAACCTGTTTTTTATCGAATTACAGTAAGCCATGCCATTTAATCTGTTAAAGACATACAATCAATTATTGGAACTGGCAGGGTTCAACGAACACCAGAGAAGGCAGTCTCTCATGGGCATTTTTGACCGTGACTTTACCAACAATCCCAACCTGCGGTTTCGTAACATTCAAATTACCCCTACTCCTCAGGATGGGGCAATTGAGATGGCCACCTTGTTCGCCCACCTCACTACCGTGATAGTGGACAAGGCAACACGGGCAAGGGAATTTGACATACACAGAAGCCTGCGGCTCCATTGGGTACGTTTTCATATAGACTGTCGCAAGCAGGAAGATATGCTCCATTTTTCAGTAAAAGAGCCGGAAGGAATCAGGACTTACATCTATGACATACCGGAAAAATACGTGGTGGTTTTAGAGCCAAAACCAGCCCAAAATGTCTATTTCCTCCTTACTGCCTATCATTTGCAGGGGAAGGATTCACAAAGGGATAAAATTTTGAAAAAATATAAGAGGAGGCTGAATGAGATACACTAAAAAAGCAAAAAACGCAGAGCTTCTTGGCTTGCGTTTTCCGATTTCCTTCTTTCGAATGAAAGATGAACTCGCTGCAAATGTATGCAATGAAAACGGATTTTCCAAGCCTACGGTTCATTTTCATGCACCCTCCCACACAACGCAAGTAGTATGAAAGAGTTAGACTTACAAGATAAATACCTCATCAACTTCCTCTGCGAGCGGCCTGATGGCCTTCGCTACAAGGAAGCCAAGGCAAACACTGTTTCGCCTCAATTCTTCATTACTGAGGACTTGAAGCATTTCATTTCGGAAACCGAACTGAACAAGAGCAACTACAAAAAATTGCTCAAGAAGTTCCCGAGCGAAAAAGACCTCCTGAATGCTTTTACCCTGTTCCTGGACGAGAAGATAAAATCATCCATGAACATGGCTGTTTTCATCAATACCAATAAGTCAGTAACCTTTGAGGGTGTTAAGCTGCATTTGTTCTATCCAAGCGGTAGCGAGTTTGAAGAAGACAAACTATTTGAGCAAAATATCTTTTCGGTAGTTCAGGAGCTTCCGTATTCCTTCAAGTATGAAGGCAAGCAGTATTTCTCTTTCCGTCCTGATTTATCCTTTTTCCTTAATGGTATCTTCTTAGGATATAGCGAACTCAAAAGCAACTGGAACAATCAGACTTCCTTGAAGAACGGAAGAATGAAAGTAGTGAAAGACTACCTCAATGCCGTTCAGGAATACCTTGTCATTGCCGATAAAAACGATTTATCCCAAACCATCCGAAAGGACTTTCTCAAAATTTTTGAAAAGGCCATTCACATCACCTCTACGGACATTGCCGAAACCTATGTCATCCGCAATATTTCCAACCACTTTGATGAAATCAAAAACACGGTATTGAATGGCAGCTATGATTTTGAACAGTACGAAAAGAAGGTTTTAAAAGACTTCAAGCCTTACCCACTCAAAAACCGTGAAGGTTCTAAAACGGAACGATTTGAGGAGGTTTTCAAAGCCCTGTACGATAAGAAGATGATCGAGAAAGAAATCCTCTACTACAACTTCATAGAACGGGAACTGATTAAGAAAGAAGGCAGCAAGACCAAAGAGTACAAACACAATGATGGTAGGCTGATAAGCCCAAGACCTAAGCAAAAATTCGGGACAGATAAAATCCTTGCCAAAATCAATGAGTTCCTGGAACATGAAGATGAGCCGGACTACTTTATAAAAAAACTGGAAGCAGAGCTAAGAGCCAAAGGCATAGGCGAAGGTCAAATAAAAGACTTGGTTGCCAAAAGACAGAAATACCAAAATAATAAAACCGTGTATTCCCTCCTGATGCAGTACGCAGCAGGGTTCGGGAAAAGTAATATCATAGGCTGGACAGCACTTCAACTCAAAGACCTTCGCAAAGAGGGTGAGTATGTCTATGACAAAGTAATGTTGGTTGTGGACAGGTTGCAGCTTCGGGACCAGTTGGATTCCAAACTGCACAACATGAATATTCAAAAGGGAATGTTCATTGAGGCCACTGACAAGAAAAGTTTCATCACTGCCCTCAGCAGCGACAAACGCATAGTGGTAGTTAACCTGCAAAAGTTTACCTCGGTAGATAATATTCTGGATGCTTCGGTAGTGAAGAAGCTATCCAAAATGAGAATTGCATTTCTGATTGATGAGATCCACAGAAGCAACAGCGGTGTGCAGCATGAAGAAATGATAAGCGTATTTGACGAACTGCAAAGTAGCTTCGACCAAAGCAAGGATTATCAGCAGCAGCAAACCAAAAAGAACCTCATCGTAGGTTTTACAGCAACTCCAAGCGACCACACCTTAGCCCGATTCGGAGAGTTCAATAAATATGCGGAATCAGAGAAAATCTGGATTCCATTCGATAGTTACACCATGCGGGAAGCTATTGAAGACGGATATATCCTGAACCCTATCAAAGGGATTGTGCCTGTTTCGGCAAAGATGTATTTCGAGATACCTGACAATGAACTGGAAGGGTTTGAAGGTGATTTGGGTTACGGCTTTGAGGAAATACCGGATGATACAGATACAGGCATAGATGAATACGGAAAGAAATATGCCATCCGCAAAAAGAAAATCTACCTCAATACACAGCGTATTGAAGCCATATCCAAGTTCATCGTAGAACGATTGGTAAGTTCGGTTTACCACAATATCAGAGGTTCTGCCAAAGCAATGTTGGCCGTTTCTTCCATTCCCGCAGCTATCAAGTACAAAGGCTTTATTGAAAAGTACTTTGCCGAAATTGTAAAGGAGAAGAAATACGAACGCTTTGAGGAAGCTCCAATCTACATTGTTTATTCAGACAGCCAGGAGCACAGAAGCGCAAGCAGCTTGAATGGTGGTTTGAGTGAAGAAAAAGTCCTTCAAAACTTCGCTATCAAAAAGAATGGATTGATTATCGTGGTGGATAAGCTGCAAACAGGTTTTGACGAACCGAAATTGCATACCCTCTTTTTGGATAAGGAAATCAGGGGTATCAATGCCATCCAAACCATTTCAAGGGTCAACAGAACTACTAAGTATAAGAACGACTGTAAGATCGTTGATTTCTCATACAAGAATGTCAATGTAAAGAACATCAAAGCGGCCTTTGAGCATTTCAGCAATGTGGTAGTATCTGATTTTGACCCATTGGGTGATGAAGGAAAATTGACAGACTTATATAAAGAATTGAATACGCATTCCGTATTCAAAACCCATTTTCCAAAGTTTAAGGAATACCACACCACTAACCATGATGTTTCCATTATTGTAGCTCTTGAAGATGCACTGGACGAATACATCAGATATCAGAAAGACGAATCCAAAAAGCTCAAGGAAATAGTATTGGGTTATTTCAAAATTCTCAATCTCATTGAGTTTGTCATCGACTTAGACCCTAAGTATAGCGAGAAGTTATTGCTGGACTTTTGGAGTAAATACAATATGCTCTATAATCAAATCAACAAGCAGGTTGAGATTATTGATGATGTTGAAGTATATTTCGATAATCGCATAGGTATAGTAGCTCCAAAAGAACCAAAGCCCAAACCGACCAAATCATCTGTTGCTGAACCCCCTGGAGAATATGGCAATAAAAAATATAGATACAATATTCTCAAAGTCATTGAGAAGCGCAATCAGGAAGAAGAAGCCATTGCCGAACTAATCGCAGACTTTGAGAAGAAAATAACCTCCCTGTTTGAGTTCATCAAGCAAGATGAAACAGGTCAGCGTTTAATTGCCAAAATCAATGATGATGGCTCTGCCTTTTCACAGGATGAAATCTATTCAGACTTCACAAAACTGTACCGCAAGTTCACCATTAAGAACAAAGACCTGGGCGATTTCTTCATTCGTGAAACGAAAGATATACTTACACAACTTTGTGATGATTTTGAAAACGAATTAAACAAAAAAAATGAAAGATATTAAATGGAAAGATGCTATTGAGAAAGTCCTTCAAGATGAAGGTAGGCCACTTCATTACACTGAAATAGCGGATTTGATTGCTGAGAGAGGTTATCGAGTATCATTAGGCGCTACACCAAATGACACAGTTAGTGCTAACCTTACAACTGAAATTAACAAACGAGGAGACAATTCTCGATTTTTAAAAATTGACAAAGGAATTTACGGATTACGTGTACAATCTTGTGATTCACAAAATCCTGGTAGTAGAAATGCTGTTAAGATTAAAGTTTCTGATGATAAGATCAAAGTAATACGTTCATTTGGTATTTATTGGAATAAAACTTCTGTTCATTGGAAATCTAACCCAGATCTTCAAGGGGTTCAAAGAGATGGAGCACTAGAGGTTAATTTTAAGAATCAGATAGGCATATATCTTCTTCATGATGGTCGTGAAACTATTTATGTTGGTCAAGCTATTGATCAACCCTTGGCAGTAAGACTCACAAATCACACTAAAGATAGACTGAGTGGTAGATGGGATAGATTTTCTTGGTTTGGGATATATCCTGTATCTGAAAATGGGGAACTCAATCAAAATGTTGAATTTAAAAACCTTACCATAAAAGATATTGGAGATGTTCTTGAAGCTATATTAATTGAAGCTATTGAACCAAGGCAAAATAGAAAACAAGGAAATCAATTTTATGGTATAGAGTTTCACCAACAAGAATCCCCTGAAATTGAAAAAAGACGAAAAGAACAATTACTTAGAGAACTTACTGACAAGTTGTGAAAAGAGAACTAGATCTAATAAGAGAAATACTTCTTCAGGTTGAGTCCCGTGAAAGTGTTCAAGGCTGGTTCATCCCTGAAGTTAATGATTTTACTGCAAATCAAATTGCTTACCATATAAAACTGCTAACTGAGGCGGGTTATGTGAAATCTCAAGATCTTAGTAGTAAGGATGATTTTACTTTTGGAATAAAACAGCTCACGTGGGCAGGTCATGAGTTTCTTGATGCATCTAGGGATAAAACAATATGGAAAAAAGTAAAATCAAGATTAGGACCCAAGATAAATTCAATCACTTTTGAAATGTTTAAATCTTTATTAATTGATACAGCTAAACGTGAATTCGGACTGGATTAAATCAAATGTCAAAGAATTTAATCATTAAGCAAATCTAAGATTTCCACCAGCGTTAAACCTTCCTGACGCGGTGGCCAATTTGTTTTCTACCTCGATGATGACGTCTACCTCATGAGCGAGCTCGTTGCCACCTCGAAACTTACCATCCTTGGTAGCATGGAAGATGAACACAAAGCTTGTTCTAGGATAACGGTTCTTTAGTTTCACTAGGTCCTCCAACTCCATGCCGGCGCGGCTCACGCTGTCGATGAAGACGAAGTCATAGCTAGATACATCCTTGGGTAGTTGTTCTGCAAGGTTCAATCGAGGATGAATAGCCCCAATTCGCGCAATCTTCTCTTTGAGTGTATATCCATAGCCTTCTTCAAAGGCCACATACAGTACTTCACCGTGATTCAAGGCGAGATGATGCGCAAATTCCAGCATTAGGGTAGACTTCCCGCTTTTGGGTTGACCAAACACCATGGCCGTAAAACCCACCGATGGGTCACCAATCAGATCACGAAATTTTCCTTTCAGTCCAATCGTGTCAAAGTCCATTTGCATGAGATCTGAACTTGATACTACACCGGATAATCCTGGAGCTTTCGATGTTGTATTCTTTCGGTATCCATTAGGACTCATGCCCAACAACCCATAGATCCCATTGAGCTCGCTTGCCTGAATTTCAGGAGTCTTCTTCTTTTCACGTACATACAGTTTCAAAGACTTGTAAGCCTCATTCAAACGAGCGGAATATGGATCATCCTTGGTGACTTTGCCACTTTTGACCATTCGCTCCATGGAAGCAATTAGGCGTTCAGCTTTGTCTTGCACACCTTCTCGGCCATGCAGAGCTACAAAACGTTTTAGTAAAGCAATCGAATCCCGAATTCTCTCAGAACTGGTGATCTCTCGGTATCGGTCCAAATTGGCTTTTGTAATGCTGATTTCCGCAGCTTCTCCCATTCGATCAGCTGCTTTAATGAGTTGATCCTGGATCTGTAATATTTCTTTCGCATAGGCCGATGTTTTGCGAATGCGTTTTTCAATCATGGCCTTTTGCAATGACGAAAGCAGTTGCAGCACAGAGGTTCGGGTTTTCACTTTGCCGTGCATCGCCACATACCGGCGAATGAATCGAATTTCCTCCGGGATAAGCTCCACAGCCTTGGATTCAACCTTAGCTGCGACTTTCACCGTTGTCTTCGGCTTTGCCGCTCTTTGAGCAGGTTTTACAACTTCTTTTTTTACCCTAGGTGGGGCTGGCGCTGCCTTTGTTTCTGGAATAGATTCTTCCGTTGGTTGCGGGTTAGCCTTTAAGTAGGCATTAAGTTTTTCGAGAAAGGTGTCAACCACTCTCTTGATCGTCTCATTGCTTTTGTAGGTCTGAGCTGAATTCTGGAGGGCCTTTCGCGCCAGGTCGTCACCTTTGCGCAGCGGCTCAGGTAACGTTGAAAAATCTATGGCCGAAGCCTGGTTCAAGTAATTATTTACAGTAATCATTGTCTGGGTCGTTAAAAGTCTATCAGTTCTAATTCAAGCTCCAATGCCAGTGCTTCGAGCACGAGTTCATCATCTGCTTGTTCATCATTTTCAATAATTTCAAATTCAGCGTCTTCATCGGACGGATCGTCTGACGGTAGGTCGACTTTGAAGTCTAGTAAGTAATTCAACTTAGAAAATTCAGCAGCTCGCTCTCGTGCTGTTTTGCCTTCCACTTGCAGAGCCGATTTCTTTTGTTGGATTTCCGCACGCAGCTCCTCCCAACGGGGACTAGTTGTCTCACCTTGAAAACGCTCTGCTTGATTGGTTACAGCGTCTTGTTCCTTTTTATAACTGGCCAACACTTCATCCAGGTCGGAATCTATGGTAAACCCTTTGGCTTTCAGAACCGTCTTTTCGGTTTTGCGGACCTTGGAAACATACTCACGCAGGTATTCCAGGTACCAGCGATTCGAGAAATACACTCCCAAAACCGCATAGCTTGCATCAATTTTACGTCCCATGGCAATGAGCTCTTTATCGCCCAATTCGCTGCCAGACAGCAATTGCTCCAGCTCATCATGAAGATCACGTGCACGCTTGACCGCTTTGTCAACAAAGCCTTGCTGAGGCGTTTCCATTAGCCATTGCGAGTTTTTCAATGATGCCAGGAATGACCGTAAGGCCTCAATCGATTTTTCCCGGTAACTGCGGTAATACTGAATGTCGCGCTTAATGTCCTCGATCAAAGAAATGGAATGCCGAATCCGCTTGTACTGGCGGTTAAGCTCTTCTTTTTCTTGGTCGAAGAACATGCGCACCAACCGATCAATGTCGGTAATCAATGCCAACTTGATCTCTTGCGGATCCAAGCTTTCCAAGTCCAAGACGTTTCCGCGGTCACCGCGGAACCAGATGTCATTGATGCGAGCAGTCTTCTCTTCGAGCTTTTGAAAGACAAATACATCCATAGAGTCCTGGATTAGCGGCATCACCACACGCACATATTCAAACTGATTTCCCTGCCGCCAAATGCGTCCTTCTAATTGTCGGATGTCGGTGGGGTTCCACTCCGGATAGCAGTTGTAAATGACCGTTCCCCGGCGTTGTAAGTCGATGCCTTCTCGAATGGTCGCCGTACCAATAATCACCTTGACAACGCCGTCTAAGAAAGCTTCTTTCACCGTCTCTTTTCGGGTATCGTTGATGTCGGAAGAAATGATTTCTACTTCGTCAACCTTCGATTTGGCATAAGTCACGCCACGCTGAAACCCTAGTTCTTCTTCCAGGTATTCTTTTATTAGAGGGAAAAACTGCTTTCCGCGGTTCATATAAATGACCTGACCCGAGATGGATTCCCCGCGACCTTTATGGTAATCCCTCACCGAGGCAATACAATTCATCACGTAGGCAATCTTGGGTGAGTTGTCTACAAACTCCTTATAGTCCTCGGGTTGCCCAGAGAGCAAGTAGGGCGACAATGCGTTATCCAAGCTATAGGCTAAGGCGCGGAATAAATTGCCCATGTCCAGCTTGCCTTCCGTGGAGTTTTTGGCGAGGCTCGTAATCTTGTTTTGATTCTCACGCTGAAGCGGGGTCATGTTGATGTAGGTCAATGCTTGGTCTTTGACTGGTAGACGTTGCTCAGGCTTGTCCTCCAGGAGGTTGTAGATCAGCGGCAGGTTGATCTTTTTTGGCCGCTTCACACCGGCTTCTTCTCCTGTTTTGTAAAGTATGTGGTTGTAGATGAGCTTTTGAAGTACACGGCGGTTGGTGAAGCTTTTGATGACTTCCTTCTCAACAATCTCCTCTTTGTAGTTGGCCGTCCACTCAATGGTGGGCAGCACGAAAAGATCAAAGAAGGTATCGACATTGCTAATGCCGCTGCTGACCAAGCTTTCATAGCCCACGAGCGAGAGCATGGAGTAGATCTCCAGCGGCGAATTGGTAAACGGAGTTGCCGTGAGCAGCATAGTGCTCCTACCGTACTTGCGCTGAATGTAATTGAGTATCAAGAAAGCCTTTTGGCCGGTCTCGGACACAGCACTTTGAATGTCGTAACGCTTACCGCTTTTCTCATCCGCCTTCACCGCAGCAAAGACGTTTTTACAACGGTGAGCCTCGTCTATGACCACATAGTCAAAACCCAACGCATCCACATCGGCCACCGTGTTTTTTAGTCCAACACCAATTATTTCGCGGAATTTCTGGTATTTGATTTCCTTGTCACGTTGCGATTTCTCATCGGACTGTCCAAGGATGTTCACGAGCTCTGTAAACAGTTCTTCCGAAACATCTTTTCCAAAGCCCAAGCGCTTAAATCCCTCATAGGTGACGATGGTAATACTGCGCTCAGGAACAGCTTTATTGAGATTGAGGGATTTGACTACTTGGGTTCCAAGGTTTGACCAATCATTGATTTTGACATCTGTATAAGACAGGACTCCTGGCACGAACTCTCCAGAGCGTTTGTCGGTATATCCCACCAACTCTCCAATCCACTTTTTGTAAGTAGGCTTGGGCACCACAATTAAAGGGCGTTTGCATTTACCGCTGTAAAGTGCATGAGCCAGATTGGTAATGGCGGTCATGGTTTTTCCAACCCCAACGTCAAAGGCGTTGATGCCAGAGCCCATAGCCTCCATGAAGGCAATGCCCTCACGTTGAATATCGGTGATTTGAAGTACGCCGCTCTTGAATCGCCGCGAACATTCAAAGCCCACAGGTACTTTGTGGTGCTGAATATCCGCTTGCGCATTGTAAAGACGATTCCAGGAATAGTCCAAGCGCTGCTGATCATCAAATGTCAAGACCTCGTGTAGGAATTGTGAGAACAAGCGTTCACCTTCCTCCCGCGCATTTGCCTTGAGCTCTGCTTTTTCCTCTTTGCTTAATCGGTCGTCGCGAAGTGGTCGATTGAGAATGTAATAGTCAGAAATATCGATCGCCGAACTTTTCGTGAAGTCCGTCTCCTGAAGGGTGTACAACCACTTTATGAAAATCTCCTGTAAGGTGTATCGACGCTCCCCGTCAAAGCGAAGGTTGATGCTCTCGTTGTTTTTCTTCCGTGAGATTTTACCATTAACCTTTTTGAATTCTGAGGCATTCTCAACATCCATGAATTCTTCGCGCACCTGAGTGACAAAAAAAGTGTCTACGTTACTGGCGAAGTCAGAAATGGCAGTGATGATAGGGCGTTCCTTATCATCTGGATTGGTAACGGTCATCAGTGTCGGCTTGGCATTACGCACTTCCATAAGGTGACGTTCATAGACCGAAGTGCCCCAATTTTCAACGATGGTTGATTTGTCGGCCTCAAGTTGAAGCTCGCGGTCGTACATATTGCCAAAAGCATACACTGGTAGGGGCAATAATTCCCCACCGTGATAGAAAAGCACCCCTTCTCTAACCAGGCGTTCGAGCTCTGCTTGGTTGTTGGTTTGTTCGCCTTCAACCAAAGAGCAATCCATCGACTTAACCTTGAATAGTCCAGCACCGGACCGGACAAGGTGATATTCAACTTCTGCCTTACTTACCTCACTGCGCACCCACTTACCCAATACCTCTCCCGGATAAGCCATTCGTATTTCGGCCATGCGGTTATCGTACAGGATTGTCTCTGCTTTAACCTTGACATTCTGTGTTCGCTCGCCCGATTTCAGGAAATAGTTTTCCCAACCTTTCATGGGCACCCCGACACTTCGCTTATACCAGACCCAAGCTTCAATTTCACTTCGGCTGATTCCTTTGTTGTATCGCTCAACCACTTCGGAAAATGGCATTACCTCAGAGCTGGTTTTTCCCAAACCATTGAGTCCGGGATCTTCATCAAGCAATCGCTGTATTGAATCGCGACGCGCTGCCAATCGGGCTCGAGTGTAGCTTCCGAGCTCACCCAATCCTTGTGCGTTTTGTATTCCGTTTAAGTAACTCATAATTCAAAAAGTTTCAGCTCAAGCTCCAAGGCCATGACCTCCAGATCAAGCTTGTTTTTTCCAAGGGTTTTGTCAATTGCAGCTTCGACATCTGCACGTGTTCCCACCACGGTCACCGGAAAATCCCTGGATGTCGTTACCACCTGCTGTCCAGCTATTTTCCATGGATAGAGCTCGAAATAGGTGTTGTAGGTCATCAATTCCGCGGTAGTTAATGGCTCGTTTGAAAACACATGGTCCTTCATAACCATGATTTCTATTTCATCCGGATCTACGTCGTCCGGATAAACCCCATTTCGAAGAGCGGCAATGTCCCTCTCGAGTATTGGCCGCTGCAAATCATTTGCACCAGGTAACTGTCTGGTGTATTGCTCTCGCAAGTTGTTCAGGCCAGCAATTCGCCCTCTTATGTACATTGGATCAATGTTTAAAGGCTCCATTGCATTTCTAATTGAGGAATGACAGCTTCGGGGATCCGATTGTCTGCGAGTACTTTGTCTAGGACTATTTGCTCTACTCTCGCATATCCCTCGGAAGTTTGGATCATCCTATAGATATTCGGGGAATTAGCGCGGGTAACTCTTTTGAGCGCCTGAAAAACACGCTCACGCAAGGCAGAAATAACATCGTCCTGCTTGGGACCAGCTAAAGACGAATCCCCACTGTCCGCGAATGAATAGTAGCCACTTGCGGTGGCTATAATGTGATCCAATACCGAGATCTCAAACAACTCACAGGCTTGCTTGAGTCGCTTGGTCATCCGACGATCCGCCTCACTAGGTGAAGTGTTTCCACTTGGATGATTATGAGATATAATCATTCCCTTGCTTAAGGTCTTAATCGCTACAGCTGTAATGATCTCAATATCCACCTGTGTGGAATTGATCGTGCCCTTGGAGTGCTTGTAGTAGCCTATGATACGGTTTGCTTGATTCATATAGAGCACAATGAAATGCTCCTGAATCTCAAGCCCCTCGAAAATCACATCACGAATGAAATTATAGGCATCGCGAGAGGATCGAACTGTGTTGTCAAATAGCTTTTCTTCTTTGAAGGTGATGTCAATTTCACGCACTTTGAAATCGCGTTCAATATCGCTGAGCTGCAACTCGAGCTCTTGAAGGTCAACGCCATCTAAGACGATCATTCCGGAATGGGCTGGTATGTTGTAGGGTTTCATGTACGCTTTTTTAAAATGATGATGTCGGTTGGCACGTCAGAATGCCGAAATACGGGAGGTAATCGGTAGGCATCTACCAATTCAGCGAGTTCACCAATGCGGTCTTTTTCCCCCTGGTATGAGAGCCCGGAGCGCATGATGTTGCTCGAAGTGACGTAGACTAAAAGACCATGGGTTTTAAGCATACGCAGACCATGGTAGATGAAAAACAATTCCATCTGTTTGAGATTCGGAGTCTTGAAGTAGCTCGAATACTGATTGAGATGCTTGCCGTAAGGGGGATTGGAAATGACCAGTGAAAATGGGAATTCCTCGATCCAGGTCGTCTGCTTGCCAAGTAGGCTCGTGTATCGATCGGGTTTTAAAAAAGCCGTTTCGAAATACTGCGGATAAACCCTAGCCTCGGGATAAAGTATTTCAGCGATGCGCGCTGAGATTCGGTTGATCTCAAAGCCGACCAATTTTTCGCCCCTGGGTGCGTCTTTGAAGAACCGACCCGTGGCACAGGATGGCTCAAGAATCGCTCCGCCCATGTAACCATGAAACCTGGCCAGTTCCCACATCTTGGCACATAACCATTCTGGGGTATAAAACTCGTGGAGCAGTCCTTGTCCTGAAGCTCCTTTGCGCGCAAGCCCACCGGCTCCTTCGTAGGTGGCAATAAAATCCTTGTCCGCCTGTGAATACGATTCACCGGCAGCATCCTTACGCTCTATGAAAGCTTGGATCTGATTATTGCGCTCTACAGGATTCAATGTTCTATGCTTATGGTTTGGTTGTAATGAATTCTGGCATTGGGATTTTTAAGACTCACACGTTGCATGAGCTTTCGTGGTGAAAAAAACCACAGCCAAGGCCTTTCTCGGGCTCCGCGGTACACCACCTGAACTAAGGTGTCTTGGTAGCTGAGCTCCAAATGCTGTTGATCTCCCAAAGCGGTTCCTTTTACCTTGAAGAATCCGTCCTGGTAATCAAAGAGCCGCACGTGTACGGTATCGTAGATAACGGAGTCACGCAGTGCTACCGTAGCCGGTGTCTGAATGGTGAAGCCTGTAGTGCTGACAGATTGAGCTCTATCGATTCGGATGTCGAGGTTTCTGATTTCCGCAGCAATGCCCGGTAATGCCGATGCCAGCTCCTTACTTTTTAAGGTGAGTACTTGATTCTGGGCTATGAGTTGCCCATTTTGGGCCCGAAGAGTGGCAAGAGACTGATGCATGGATTCGGTCGCAGTGAACAACCGTTGGTAGTCCTTGCGTTGTGATGACCACAATCGCCATAATGAGAAAGATAGGATTAGCGCGAAGGCTAATCCTATCCCTAAAAAAGCTATGACTCTACTTCCGAACATCTATTCCCTAGGGTTACTTGGTCTTTTTGTTTCCGCCCAGATATAGGTAGACAGAACTGTCATCACACCGGCGATGCAGGTAGTGGCCACGGCCTCCATTTCTTTAAAAATGGAGACATAGGTTGTCACCACTAAAAACCCTGCTGCTGCCAGTGTGATTTTCAGTCTTGTCCTTTTGTCTTTTATCGGGCTATCCATTCTCGTCCGTCGTAGAATTCAATTTGTATCATTCCTTCAGTCGCTCGAATTCGGGTATTGCCAGGCTCATCCAAAAGGCCTTGGTTTTGGCACCAATAGATGTAGCCGCCATATAGGCTCATACACACCCCTTCGCCAGGGAAGTGTTGGGGAGCGGCAAATGCCTTACTCCCCGTCACTACCTGCTCGGACGATTGGTCTAGAGCGCCCTCTACTTGCTTAACCTTTATTCGATCCATGACCTACCTTTTTACCTCGATGCGTAGTGTACCGAAATGGTGTCGGTGGGCTCTGTGATATAGGGAACAGTGAAGGTTAAGTTCTTTGCACCTGCTGTGTACGAAATCGTTTTCACACGAATGCCGTTGAAAAACACCAACGGTGTGAATCCGTCAGCAATATTTTTGGTCAAAAGCACGGCGACCGGCACGTTTCCTTCACCCGAAATAGTGGTAAAGTCTTCAACGGTTTCAGTGAATGCCAGCTCACGCGCATTGGCAGCAGTCAGAGCTGAGTTTGCGGTGCTCTGAGCAGCAGCCGCTTCGGTGCGAGCTGTATTGGCTGTGCTTTGAGCTGCATTGGCTTTGGTGACCCCACTATCGGCAGTCGCTTGTGCATTGTCAGCGGCACCTTGGGCCGTGGTAGCTTTTGAAAGAGCCGTATCCGCGGTGGTTTGAGCATCAGCCGCATCACTCACCGCCGTATTGGCAGTGGCCTGAGCTGTTGATGCCTCACTGCGAGCGGTATTGGCCGTAGATTGAGCAGCACTCGCCGCCGTAGCTGCCGCATTGGCATTGGTGAGCGCTGTATTCGCTGTCGTGGTTGTAGTAGCGAGTCCACTTTCAATGGTGTCCAGATTTACAGCCTGGGTAACAGTGATGTGACCCACTTTGGTCTTTTCGGCATCAGTGAACGCGTTGGTGTTGGCGTTGCTTTCGTACGCACTCTTTACCGCTTCCTTGCTCAACGCATTGGTGAAAAGATCCTCATCGGCCACCTTGGTAAAGGTGGATGTTGATCCTTTGCCGTCTGTTACCGCGGTAACGATGTACAAGGCCCATTTGCTGTCTCCGTCGTTGGTGACAAAAACGCGGTCCGAGACCTTCAATCCGGTCAAAGCTCCGCGAGCGGTAATGGACGCAACACTGTAGGCATCTTCGGCTCCAGCGACCAAATTTTGAACTTCTGCTTTCGAATAGACATCCAAGTTTCCGCGAGCGGAGGCGGCGTTCACATCCGAGAGGTTGTTGGCCTTCTTAACTACTACCGAGTCTAGGGCCTTTTCGGCCAAAGCACTTACTAAGCCTTCGACCTGCTTTTGTTTAATGAATTCACTCATGATTATTGGTTTTTATTGAATTGATTTTAAGATGTTGGGGTGAGTTTTGGGTATCGGAGTACAACGCGATCGTTTATCTCTAAATCGAAGCCGCCGTGCCAAAACAGGCGATCGCCTTCGATATGGAAGTCTCGATCAACACCATACTGGTAGAGCACGCTGTTTACCGTGAGAAAGACCGAATCAGTATCGGTGATGACTTCCGGATTGTAGAACACTGTTTCTCCATTTGCTGCCATGGTCAATTCGAGTGTCACCCAGTCGATGCTTCCAGCGGTTGAGCCACCGCCGCCGCCAAGGGAAAAATCCACGCACGAGGAAATGCGATACACCTCATCCCGGATGATGATCTCGTCGTTGATGCGATCTCCAATGAGCTCGAGTATTTCTTTTGCGGAGAAGGTCTTTAACTGACCCGACCGCACTGCTTTGAGGGTAAATGCCATTACTTCTTCTTTTTCTTATTCCTTGAAACCCAAAACCAGGCGATGATTCCTGAAACCACTAAGGCTCCGATGGAAATACCGGCCGGAGATTGAATCACTGCAAGGCCTTTTTTTTTACTATGTCACTGATGCTGCTAAACGTGGAGATAATGCCCTTTCGGTACCCCTCGCGTGAGTCTCCATTAGCTTCTGCGATGTAGGGGCTATATGCGATGGCCTGCGCATAGGCAGTCGAATCGTTGCTGACGGCATGCGCACTTTTGTACTTGCTCGAAATCAATCTTGCAAAGTCGTAGAAGCTGTCCTGCTCGGTCTTGTACACCCGAAACTTTAGGGCGTACTGGTTTTGACCCACGGAGAAGCTTCCGTCCCAAAATTCATTGGGAGATCCTGCGGCGGTGATTCCGAAAAAGTTCCTGCGCACACGGGCTCCATAGCTTGTGCCCCAAGCAGACTCCAATGCTGCTTGAGCCAGGATGATCTCAGGATTCATTGAGAATCGATCACCTGCCTTTTTTGCTAAGGGATAATAAGTGGTTGTAAATACTTCTTTTGTCATGTTCTATTGGGTTTGGATGTCCTTAGTGGCAAGCCAACGATCGTTGCCCTCTAGGGTGCGAACTAGGGTGAAATGGGCATCGTGTCCATCCAGGCTCATGACCGGATAGCCCATGAGTACGCCAGGCTTTACCATTGAAATGCCTCGAAACTGCTGGTCCATCACCTTGGTCGTTTGTCGGGTAATCACTCGTGACCCGGGGGCACTGAGCCACCCCAAGCCGGTAATGGGCAAATAGTATTTTGTGACTCCTTTGGTGGTCGGATAGCGCGCCTCCATGGCTGCCACCGTTGTAAACTGATCGGTGTAATTTGCGGATGCCGACACCCACAGTAATCGGGTTGTGCCAATTTTTGACTTTAAACTCGCTGGGGCCAAAGGACCAATCTTGTAGGCCACCTCGATGAACTTCACATTGTTCTTCGAGTCAAAGTGCTGCTTGCCTGTGGCATAACCAATAAATTCTCCGGTTTTTGCCGACTTAAAAATGTTTTGATTTTCTCCAATCTCATACCAAGCACCATGGTAGGATGCGTCGGGAGATGTGCGAACAAAAACGCTCTGCTTAGCGACTACCAACCGCTGCGGAGCCGTGTAGGCACCCGTAGAGGATTGACCACTGGCGTTACCACTTTGTGTATTGATTCGGTTATTTGAAACGGTCTGCAAAAAGGCATTGAACTGACTCGTGGACAGTTCGCTTTGAAGATCTTTGAGTAAATCATCCCCGTACAGATTTCGGTAGGATGTTGCCACAAAATCCAAGTCCTGAATTTGGGATGCGATCTGGGAAATCGCATTCTCGTTGGTGCCGTCGCTCCACATCAGCCATGAGATTCCACTGGGGTTCATCGCCGAGCGAAGTCCCATGGCTTGTCGGACCTCAGCACGCTCATCAGCCAATGCCGAAGTCTGCCGCTCCCTCCAAAGCAATAAAGCCTTATTGGTTAAACGGTAGCCCAAATAAAGACCACCCGCGATCACTAGACCACGAATCACCTTTTGCTGGGTTTCGGATGATATGGATGAACCTGGAATCATTGAATTAGGATGCGGATGCGCATTTGCACAATCTTGTTTTGAATTTTCTTGGCGATAGCCTGCCATTCCTTGCCATTGAAGACTCCGGCGGCACTGCTCATCGCATCGGCAATCTGCTGGGCTTCCGCCTCAGAGTTTGCCTTGATGGTTACTGTCTTTTGATAGTTCATAGGGCGCTGTTTTTATCATTCGGTTCATTCAGTTTCGAAAGCAGGGTGCCGATCAGTGATGGGTTGTTGCTCAATTCGATAAATACCAAGTAGAGTTGCCCCAAGGCCTGGTCGTCCAGTGTCCCCATAAACTCGCCAACGAGTTCAATGATGGTTTCGCGCTGAGTCTTTTCACTGCTACTAGGCTGAGCTTCCGGAGTATCGAGTCCAGCTAAGGCACCCAGGGTACCGCCGAGCGGGGTGGTGCTGAGCATTTTGGCTAATCCTGGAAAAGCAAGTCCTAGGATGTTCGCATAGTACTCGACCTTCTTTTTCGCCTCAACGGCTTCCTCTAAGGCTTCTAGCTGCTGGCGAAGTGATTCATTTTCTTGGGTGAGTTGCTCCGTCTCGCCTCGGAGCTCTTCCAGCTCTTCCTGCTTTCTGAGTTCCGCAATCTTTTGATTCAGCAGCTCACCGAGTTGCGCTTCTCCGAACCCCTGAAAGTCCATGTTAGAAGCAACATCCGTATGGTCTTGATCTAGGGAAAACGTCTTACTCCAAAGCAAGGAGTTGTCTCCGGATCGAAGTTCAACGCGAATTTTATCAGGTTGCTCAGATTGAATGTACTGATGCATTAATCGAGTGAAGTTTTCCTTCGGTGATCGGTCGATGCTGTTGAGTTTTTTGCCTCGGCGGGATAAAATCATGCTGCATACCACATCCTCATGTCCGAGCATGGCTTGGGCATGGATGGCCTTGCGCACGGTGGCGGCAATGTTGTAGCGTTTGTTCTTATCGTCGTTCATTCTCTTGGTATTGCTCTGATAAATTCCAATTGGTACACACTTCCCGGTGAAGGAAAGTGAATAGCTATCTGACCACCGAACTCTTGGACCTTTGTGATGCCCTTTGGCCACCAGCTCGAATCAATCTCCAGGATATTGGTCTCACTTGCGATGCGCGTACCCTCGGGCAGCTCATGCGTTAATAGGTACAAAAAGCCTCGATTGGCCTCAGTGTAGAAATCCGTTTTTGAGGGATCCAACACCATGGAGTACACATCCAGGTAGAAATCCGTTATGCCTCGCGTGGCTAGCAACCGTTCAATGTACCCTATGGCCTCTAAAGAGATCATGCGCGGTAACAGTGAAAGGTGAAACGAACGCTGTAAGGCTGGAATACCGCTTCCTCCCCGAGGTCACTGGTGCGCGGCGGGCCGTCCAATCGCTGACGGTCCAGGTCATGGTAAAACCCAGTGATCATGCGCGAGGTGCCCACCTGGACAGCCAACGGCAAGAGGTCGGGGCGATGCTGTGTGGCGTCGGAGAAAACCTCCTGACTTACCCAAGGCACAATGAAATTGACCGGATGGATTTTCTTGCCCTCAAACTCCAATGAATACTCACCAAAGACGGGGATTACCGGCCTATCCACGGGAAAGCGTCCCACTACTGTTGCCTGTAAGCCGAAGCATGCACTCACATCGCCAGGAAAGCGAAAGTCAATCGGCACGACCTGCAAGGGTCGAAACACCTCGATCGTTTTGGTTAACCTCCGAATTCCGTTCACGACTCCTGCTCGTTGACCAACCATAGAAAGACTTTTGCCTCATACGGATAGGTGGCTCCCTGAATACCCGCATCACGGAATCGACCTTCAAAGGCGTTTCCAGATGCTTCGATATACTCCTCAAAGAGGAAGAACTTTTGGTTAGGAGCTACACCCTGCCCGCAGGTCAGCAACCTGACATCGTGATCGTCGTCGAATACGTCGACACCTCCCACTTTTAGGCTGAGCGTAGCTCCATATTCCAAAATCGGCTCCGGTAAGGCCACGAAAATGCCACGGATGCGGCGGTAGCTCTTGTCGGTCTCGCCGGTATAGCGAACCGTTGAGCCCGATGCTCCGACACCAATGCGAATCAATTGAAACTTGTGGTCTTTCATGGCTTAGTACTTTAGGTTTTACGCCTTGATGATCACCGTTCCGCGCAAAATGGCCTTCACAAACGTGCTTGCCGGCGCATTGCTGCCCCACTCCAAATTGAACTCAATGGTCTGCTGATCCTTGATGAGCTTGGGGTTATCCAAGTTGTAGTGACCTACTGGAATGACCTGACCGGTCGTGTTGAAAAGCTCATTGGAAGCATTCTGAATGAGCGTTGCGCCATTGGCGATGAACTCAAACTCTCCATTGCGCAGGTAGTCAGGAATGACCGTGAAATTCACGTCCATTGCCGTCTCACCGTCGCCAGCCGTTCCGGCCAACAGAGTCAGTCCGTTGAGCAAGAACATGTTTCCTTTTTCCAATTTGGCCGATGAGATGTTGCTCATGCCCACAACCTTATTGTCGTCGTCCTTGAGCATCTTCTGGACCTTACTGCCCGAGATGTCTTTCACAACATAGTATGCAGCATCTACTGCTTGCAGGGTTTGACGCGCCAAGCCTTCTTGGATCTCCTTGGGGAGCATGTGAAGTCGTTTCTCCAACTCACCACGCGATCCGCGTGAGGGGGCTTGGTTGCGGTTTTTCGCAAACGTGCGAATCGCTTTGCTAAAAGTTTTTTTGGCCTGTGGGGTTGCACCTTCCAAGGCCATGAGCAATTCCTCGTCGCTAACAGCGCCGAGAAGCTGGAATTCGCTCTGGGTGATTTCTCCTAAAGTCATCATGTTGATTTTGGGTTTATATGATTAAATGATTTCGAATTCGGCGTCTTGGTAAGCGCTTACCTCTTCGCCAGAGACATAAGCGTTGGATAGATCTTCTACCGGGATATAACTGCCGCTAGAAAGTGCAGGCAGGTTGGGCTCATAAGGCTCTATCATGCGCACGGGTTCGTGGTAAACACTCATGGGTTCACCCAATCCCGCCATGCCGCCGTCAAGCCCAGCCAATAGGTCCTTTTTCAAGACTACTTTGATGGTAGACACCACACCTGCGGCACCTACACCTGCAGAGACCATTTTTAGGTCTTGGTTTTTGAGTTTCATGCTGCCCAGCACACCAGCACCTAAAAGCGCTACCGGCCTAACGAGCTTCTTGATCTGAAAACCGCTTGCGGTTTCATCGACTTTCAGCATTTTATCAATGGCCTTACCGCCCATTGATCCGAGGACCATGCCTCCGCTGATCATGGCCAGTGAGCGCAATTCGCCCATCATAGCCTGACTTGATACATTTTTACTTCTCATGAGATGGTTATTTAAGATTCAGTTTTGGGATGGAGGAACGACGAGACTTTCCACGCGCACGACGTGTGCTGCCTGCCGGTTTCCGAGTTGATTTGCGCGTACCGGATAAGCCGGTGGCGCGGGTTTTCTTTTTGGGCTTCAAGAGCATATACGCTCCAAAGGCTATGGCTCCAGCGCCCAACGCAGCCACCATTGGGTTGTTTTTTACAAAGGCCATTACGCCTTTAGGTTGATTTTCGGTCATTTCTGAACTTGTAGACATTGCATTTGACTCCGGCATGTTGGGCACTTCCGACTGCACCATAGGTGAAGCTTGTGACGGAATAGTCATTTGAGAAGGCGCACCCCCGGAGCGGGCTTGCGCTGCCGCGGCCTCAGCCTCTAGGTTGTTGGTATTGGCATCTTCACCTGGAGCAAAAAGCCCAGCATCCTTCAAAATCTTTACTGCGGCCAAAATCAATGGCGTTGCTGCGGCAATGGATGCGCCGATTGTAATCGGCTCTCCCAGATCTCCTAAATCACTAGCTCCAGACTCCAAGGCACCACTTAAACCGCCTGCTTTGCCCTTTAAAATGGCATCGCGCAATGCGTCTCGCTGGCCCTGAAGTTTGTCTGCATATAGAGCTTCAATTTTGGTCAAAGCCTGACGGCTTCGTTGCCATTGGTCAGCGGACACTCCCTTAGCAGCAGCTTGTTGCTGGGTAGCATAAGCCCATTTAAGCTTGGAGCCCATTCCTTTGAGGTTGAGCTTCATAGCAGCCAAAAACCCCAATCTAGCCGTAACACTTAAAGGGTTGTATCGGACAACAGCCTTCGCTACTGTGGTAGCCGCCTGTTTTACTCCAGTTCCAACTTTCTTGACGGCATCTCCAACCTTTTGGAAAAAGCCTTTTTTGACAGCACCCAAATAGTTGTCCTGCCAGTATTCGCTGCCTTCAAGTGTGCTAAACCCATTTTTCAGGTTAAACTTCTCTTCGTTACGAGCAAGTATTTCCAATGCCTCCGCTCGTTTGTCGGTGTACCAATAGGTGATGGCATAGTCCAACATCTTCAAGAACGCCGCTGGATCCTCGATGTGGGAAATGGTATTGGGATTGGCCGCAATGGCATTACGCGTTGAGACCAAGTAGTTGTAAATGGCGTCCATCTGTTCATCGACAGGGGCTTCTCCCAAATCGCCCATTTCAGGCATCCCAAGGAGAACTTCACTGTGATAGTCGTTGCCCGGACCGCTTAAAACGGCCACGTCTATTCCGGATAAATTCATAGTAAAATCTTTGTGTTCTGAGTAAGGTTTTTCATAGTTGTAGCTGGAGAGCACCGGATCAATGATCAGGGTCTCTGAGCCGTTAGGAACCACCACATACACATGCTGGAACTGGGCTCCGCCGTATTTGGTGATCCGAAATGCGTGAGGGATTTGAAGGTTGGTAAGGATCGAACTTGAGAAAATGGAAAAGCAGTCGCAGTCGATCCCGCTCTTGCGGTCCGACCAGCTGCGGGCGGGTCTTCGTAACTGCTCCAATCCTCGTTCGTCCAACTTGTACTGAATATGATGGTAGAGGAAATTCCAGATATTCTGGCAGGTCTCGTCCAAACTCTTGCCCTTTAAAACAGGTGCTATTCCCTTGGTGTCGTCGATGTATTTCCACACCACGCGCTTCATCAAGTCGACCGTATCGTTTACCTCACCGTCCTCGATAATGATGCGATCCTGGGCTTGCGGTTTGGGGAAGTACTTGTTGTACTCTTCACCCGGACGAATCACCCGGTAACCGCTGGTAATGGACCCTATTTCGTAGCGTTCTTCCATTAGGCGATTTTTTCAGGTGAGGATTGATAAAACAGGTCATTCACATACACTGTGTAGAAGTATTCCATGGGTAAGTCCAGCGCAGCTGGTGATTGGTTGGTTTTACCAATCAGCGTTGGAATCCGACTCACTAGGTTTGAGATGTATGGAGTAAGCGAAGTCCAGGGCACTTCCACTTCAATGGTACCTAAAGAGGATCTTGTCTGTGGGGCAATGTTGAAGGTTTCGGTACTGGGAACACTGCTCGCGGCATACTTCCCGCCCGTGGTGATGGTCACTACCGGCTTGGAGACTTTCAGACTCGTATTGGTAGGGTTGTCAATGGAAATATCCGTAGCTAGGGAAAGGCCCGATAAGGTGACTCTTGTAATGCGCGGATTTAGGGTGCGCACCACTGAATACACGTTGAACCGGTTCAGGCCAAAGGCCTTAAAACCCAGATAGAGCAGGGTTCCCGTAATCCCTATGACCCACAAATTCTTCATTGCGAATCAGTGTTGCGATTACGAAGACGTTTGAATAGATAGTCCCAGGCTACTTTGACACAATAGCCAACCGATGCAGAGACAACGGCATAAAAGGCGACATCTACGATGCCGTGAAGGGAAATGGATGAAAGAGAATGTTGCTCGGCAATGGCGCGGCCCACGCCGCCAACCACACCCGAAGCAGTTGTGGCTAAAGAAAGACTATGATCATGCTGCATCTTACGGCTATTCACTTGAATGTGAAGCCAAAGATGTGGGGCCCCTAGAACCTAGGGGTGGTTAATGGTGGCAAGAGATTGCAAAAGATTGTATATTGTACACAGTTTAGTTGAATCCAAATTTGGTTTGGTTATAGACCTTCAGTGAAATTATTGCCAAACACTACTATTAATAAATTAGAGCTATTCAATTCGAAATGTGACTAACTTGTAATTGCGTTCAACATATAGCCTAATTCTCAATCAAATACTTATCTTCGCAGCATGGAAAATGATTCAACTAAAAAACCGGAATTAAAAGATTTTACTTCGGACTATAATGAAATCATTAGATCGTCAGAAAATTCCGTTGTAGTAAAAACTCAATGGGAGAAGGATGGAGATCACTTTCAAAAACTATCCCTGTATGATGATACATATTTACCTGTTATTACGTTAGGAGGAACTACGTTGATTAATCAACTTTAAAATATGCCTAACTGGAACGAAGTCATTGTTGAGATTCAACAAGAGCAACAAAAAAATTTAAATGTAAATCCTTTAGATATTGTTAGAAGAAAATATTTAAAGAAAATATCGACAATATCTGGTCGTAATACTATTGCTTACTATTCTGGATGGTTACAAAAACCTCAAATTGCAGGTACAGCAGTAAACGACAAAGACAAGTCCGGCTTCATGCTGACAATCAATAAGCTAGATAGATCCAAAGGACTTGATTTAATACTGCACACTCCAGGTGGCGATATTGCCGCAACAGAGTCGCTTGTCGACTATCTCTACTCTATGTATGGCAAAGATATCCGAGTTATAGTACCTCAGATTTCAATGTCAGCAGGAACCATGATAGCTTTTGCGTCGAAGGAGATAGTAATGGGTAAACATTCAAACCTTGGCCCAATTGATCCTCAAATGGGTGGTCTTGCATGCCAAGCAGTATTAAACGAGTTTGAACAAGCCAAGAATGACATCAGGCAAAATCCACATTCGGCGGCATTGTGGCAGGTGATAATTAGCAAATACCATCCAACATTTCTGGGAGCGTGCAAACAAGCCATCGAATGGTCTGAAAAGATGGTTCATGAATGGCTCAAAGAAAACATGTGTAAAGGAGATGAAGAGCGCGTGAAGAAAATAGTTAACACTTTCTCAAACCATACCGAACAAAAATCTCACTCTAGACATATTTCTAAGCGCGAATGTGAAGAACTGGGTTTGAATATTATCTCTTTGGAAAGCGATCAGGATTTTCAAGATGCAGTTTTAACCACTCACCATGCATTCATGCACACCTTCTCAAATACGCATTGTGTAAAAATAATAGAAAACCATGATGGTGTTGCTTACATTGAACAAGCCGCTCAACAGCAGCCTAACAAATAAACTTTAGTACCTAATTCGTCATTTTTTCTAAACTCAAGGCTCCCAATACACTGTAACTATCTTTTTAGCCTTCATTATTAATTGAGTACGTCTCTTTGACATAGCCTACATTATATAATCTGTCTATCAAGGATTTATTTCAGGTAATGCAGATGCGAAGTGCGCTATACGTACACATTGGCATCTCAAGCTTGGCTTGAAGGGGAAATAATCATCGTTCTCCTTATCTAGCCAGAATTACTTATAAATAATCTAATACCATTATACAAAAAACAAAACGCATTGATCTATGGAACAATGCGCATTGCCAAAACGTTAGTCTATTATTAATGGAACATTTAAACAGTAAATCCTATGTAGCCTCTTTATGCTACGGTGCTTTTATTCAACAAGAAGTGAAAATTAGTGAAGATCAATTTCTGGTACCATTGAAGCCGGTTTATGAGGAGTGCCTTGTAAATTATGTTTCGGTTACCTGCATGGATTTTCAAATAAGTGTTGACAGTATTAAATTGAACGAACTTTATCAACAAATAAAGGACACTAGGCCGGTGGTGGCACTTATTACAACATCCAATCAGATTTTCGCAAAGCCCGAGGAATTGGAAGATTTTGTTAAAAAAAAGATATTTAAGCTTAAACTTATTACATCCTTCATAAGTGGTGATCCTTTGATAGAGTTTGCAAGACTTATTAAAATAGATAGCCAGACTTACTTTAAAATGATTCCTTGGCAAAGTAAAAAGCGTCATAAACTGTTCTTTTCAAAATATGAAGAGAAATCGTTCTTTGAAACTGCTTCAAAAATATCCCTTAATCAAGAATACTATTTAAGTCTACTTCATGATGCAAATCATGAGAGAAACCCAATATTCAGGATTGCTCGTTATTTTGGAGTTTTAGAGGCATTATCAAATTCATACAAAAAGCCAGACCACGAAGGCAGTAAAGATCAAATTCGCTTTATGCTGTATGGAGATAAAAGAAAGCGAAATACAATAAACATGCAAGCGGAAGAATATAAAATTGAATTGGATCCGATTGAAATATCATATCGCTTTAGGAATAAGTTTTTTCATGGGGGTGAGCCAACATATGACTACTTCAAAGATTTAATGCCTATCGGCGTTTGGCACGAGCTACACGAAAACTATAATACCATTATAAATTCTTTACAATCTCATTGTGAGCTTCAATTAATGAAAGAAATAAATAAAAATACGGCCTAACAAAAACCTGTAATTAATCCACTCCGAGACTCTGCTGATAACCTAATAGGTTTCTAACAAGCACATTTGGATTATTGGAATAGGCACGGCGTTTGCTGAGTTCGAAATTACTGAATCCGTCTTGCATAACCGCGAGAGGTCTGAATCAAGGTTCCCCAATCACAGCCACAATCTCCTTAACCATCTCCGGAGTTAGCAGTCTAGCTTTCTTCACATACCCAAGGTTGTGAAGCTTCTCTGTCAACGTCTTGTTACGCCTTATCCATACACGTAATCGATTTGAAGCACTCATAGGCGTAGCATCGGGTAGGTAGAGCTGTGCGAGCTCACCAAAGCCGTAGGTCTTGATTCTAAATTTTGGTTCTTCCATAAATTATAATTAGCCCGCAGGCCTTGTGCCTGCGGGCTTTTGATTTGTACTAACCCCAGTTGACTACCATTTTTCCATCGATCTTGGCCGACAGTACTTTCATGTCGTTGGAGACCTTCTGGTCAATGATTCGTGCGTAATGCTGGGTTGAGGTGATGTTCTTGTGCCCAAGCATCTTGCTCACGCTCTCAATAGGCACACCGTTTAACATGGTAACAGTAGTAGCAAACGTATGCCGAGCTATGTGGTAACTCAGCTGCTTATTTATTCCTGCTAAATCCGCAATCTCCTTTAAGTATGCATTCATCTTTTGATTGCTCATCACTGGTAAGACCGGATCCATGGAATCTAACTCATCGAAATACGGGTTGTGTTTTTGGATGATTTTCCAGGGCACCTCTAGCAAGGGCACATTCACTGTTCCACCCGTCTTTTGTCGTTTGGTTTTGATCCAAGCGCCCTCGCTTGTGATTTCCAATTCTGAGCGATTGAGCTTCTTTACATCGGCATAGGACAATCCGGTGAAGCACGCAAAGAGGAAGTAGTCACGAACGCGATCCAGGCGATCAAATTTGATTTCCATAGCCATGAGTCGGTTCAGTTCCTCCTCACTCAAATAAGGCCTGGAGACTTCCTTCATGGTTAAGCTGATATTCGCAAAGGGATTCTTCTGAAGCCAGCCATTACGCATGCAGTCCATCAAGATCTTTTTGAGGTTCTGCAAGAATTTGGTGGCCGTATTGTAGCCACACCCTTTTTCCGTCTTTAAGTAATGAGCGAACGACTCAATCATGCGGTGGTCAATCTGCTTAATGCCGACATCGCTCACTCGGTATTCCTTTTTTAAGAATTCTTGAAAGTGCCTCATGGCCGTGCGGTACTTCTGCATATTGGTATAGGTCGTTTCCTTTCCAATAAGGGAACGTAGGCGCTCAACGTGCTCCTCCCAAATGGGAATAATGGTTTTAGGCCGTGCCTCGTTAGTTCCCAGGATGGCATCTTTAAGCATTGGAGCAGTTACCTCCGCATTAATCGCCAATAAATCATTGTACAACTTATTGGCTCTTAGTCGGATAGCATCAAGGTAATTATTGAATACCTCTGCTTCTTTGGTGCGTCCTCGCATACGAGAACGATTCACATCCCACTGTTCTGGGTGGATGTGGCGCTTTACAGGGAACCGTACTTTGTCCCCGTTAATGTTGATTTTGAGTAAGATAGGACACTCTCCACTCTTCTTCGGTCGTGTTCTACTGATAAAGAATACCAGCGAGTAAGTTGATCTTTCGTTTTGCATGTGACTTAACGTTAATTAAGCCCTCCATTTCCATTTCAAAGGTGGCAAACTTAGCCGAAAAAACCTACTCGCAACTCACTGAATATCAGTACCATTATGTACCATTTTGTAACAGTGCTGGGTTGCTTTTTTTGGCATTTCAAAAAAGCAACCCAATAAGCAACCCAAAGGTGTTACAAATTGGGCTTTTTTGGTACAGCGCTTAGGGCAAAAAAAATGCCCAAAACGTTGGTTTTGAGCACTTTGATACAGTTTGGTACTGTAGTCTTGCGGAGAGTTAGGATAACGAACCCTTCGGAGAAAATAAATAATGAGCAAAGAAGCAAAAGCAAGGATAAATATTAACAAACTGCTTGAAGAGGCAGGATGGCGATTCTTTGATAATGATCAAGGAAAGGCCACAATTCAGCTTGAATCCTCAATAAAAATGAGCGATTTAGGTGAAGATTTTGAAAACATTAAAAATGGCTTTATTGATTTTCTTTTAGTCGATGAAAACCAAAATCCATTAATCGTACTCGAAGCTAAAAAAGAAAGCCTAAATCCGCTTGTAGGAAAAGAACAAGCTAGAAATTATGCTAAATCACAAAAGGTAAAGTTTATTATCCTATCTAATGGTTCAATTCATTATCTATGGAATATTGAAACTGGGAATCCTGAACAAATTCAAGTGTTTCCAACCTTGGAGTCTATTAAACAATATTACGAATTCAATCCCGAACCAAACAAATTAGTTAGAGAACAAGTAAACGCTGACTATGTTGTACTTACACAACTACCGAACTACATACAAATTCCAGAGTTTCAGGACGAGCATAAGAAGAAGGACATAATCTTCAATTTAAAACTTCGATTCCTGAGAAATTATCAAGTTGAAGCAGTACAAGCTGTTCAAAAAGCCGTAAGCGAAGGCAAAAAGCGTTTCTTGCTTGAAATGGCTACTGGAACAGGAAAAACGCTAACGTCTGCTGCAATCATTAAGCTTTTCTACAGAACGGGAAACGCAAGAAGAATTTTGTTTTTGGTAGACCGTTTGGAATTAGAAGAACAAGCAAGAAAAGACTTTACAAACTACTTGAAAAACGATCTAACCACGGTTGTTTATAAAGAAAAACGAAACGACTGGAGAAAAGCTGAAATTGTAGTTACCACCATCCAATCATTAATGGTGAATAATAAATATAAGAAACTGTTTTCACCAACAGACTTTGATTTAATTATTTCAGACGAATCACATCGACTTTTAGGAGGTGGAAACAGTCGTGCATTATTTGAATATTTCTTAGGTTACAAATTGGGCTTGACAGCCACACCAAAGGACTATTTAAAACATCTTGACACCGAAAATGTTGAAGACCCAAGAGAATTAGAACGAAGAATGTTGCTTGACACATACACAACATTCGGCTGTGAGAGTGGCACTCCAACGTATCGTTACACACTTGTAGATGGTGCAAAAGACGGCTATCTGCGTCAACCAACTGTTATTGATGCAAGAACGGATGTGACAACTAAGTTACTTTCAGAACAAGGATACGGTGTAATGGTAACTGTTGCTTCCAGCGAGCAAGAAGATGTTTTGGAAGAAGTAAAATACAAGCAAAATCACTTTGAACGAAAATTTTTCAGCGACGAAACAAACCGTGTGTTTTGCAAAACATTAATTGAAAACGGATTAAAAGACCCAATTACAGGAGAGTTTGGAAAGAGTTTAGTTTTTGCTGTTTCGCAAAATCATGCCGCGAAATTGGCACAGTTACTTAATGAGTTAGCGCATCAATATTTTCCAGGAAAGTATCAGAGCGATTTTGCTGTTCAGGTTACATCAAATGTGGCTAACAGTCAACAAATGACTGTTGATTATAGCAATGATAAATTATTGGGCTTTAGCAACTTTAGCAGAGGAAATGAATATTTGGAATCATACAAAACCAGTAAAGCAAGAGTCTGTGTAACAGTTGGAATGATGACCACTGGTTGGGATTGTCCTAATATTTTGAACTTGGCTTTAATGCGACCGATATTTTCTCCAACGGAATTTATTCAAATAAAAGGACGTGGAACCCGTGTTCATACATTTGAACATAAATTCAAGAACGAATTAGGAGAAGAAGAAACCATTTCTATTGAAAAATCCACTTTTAAAATCTTTGATTTCTTTGCCACTTGCGAATATTTTGAAGAAAAATATCAGTACGATCAAGTATTGAAACTTCCGAAAAACTTTGAACAAGGCGCAGACCATCCAAGTGTTGAAGACGATTTACCTCGGCCAAAACGTGATGGTTATGAGTATAAAGAGAATGATAAAATTGCAACTTGGAACGAACAACAAGTTGATTTTACAGGAATGAAAGTTGACAGAATGTTTTTTCAGCAGTTTGAGGAAAAAGTAAAAACTGATGACGAAATAAAACAACTAATGGATACGGGAGATGTTGAAATAGCCACAGCAAGAGCAAAAGAGAAATACGAAAACAAACCTGATGAATATTTTGATTTAGAAAAACTGCGAAAATCATTAAAAGTTGATCGAAAAATTGGATGGCGTGAATTGTTGGAACTCATTTATTTCGGAAATCAGATAAAAGGCAAAGACGATTTACTGAGTGATGAATTTGAAAAATTCCTCAGTACTAACAATGTTGCCGACATCAACGATTTACAAGGACTACGCTATTTCTTTTATGCCTACATCACCGACCCAAGTGTTAGAGAAATTATAGATCAACAAGAATTTACTGAGTTGTACCATAACCCAACATTTAACGTGGACGATTTTAATCGAGTTCCAGATGATATGAAAAGCAAATTACCCTACTATGTGAAAACATACGTACCCTTAAATAAATTTTTATCTGCCTAAACAATGCTTGATAACATAACAAAGAAAAATATTGACGATTGCCGTGATGTGCTGGTAGGTAAAGTGCCCGACCCGAAAAGCCAAATTGAGCAAATTACACTGGCTCTTATCTATAAGTTTATGGACGATATGGATAAGGAAGCCGTTGAGAAATTCAAAGGCAAAGCCAAATTCTTTACTAGCGAATATGCCAAATACGGATGGCGTAAATTGTTCGACCCATCACTGAACGGACAGGACATGCTTTCGCTTTATAGTGATGCATTGGAAAAACTGAACACTAATCCGAATATTCCTGAACTATTTCGAAACATTTTCAAAAATGCCTACCTGCCCTACCGTGACCCTGCCACGTTGAAATTGTTTTTAAAACACATAAATGAGTTTGAATACAGTCACAGCGAAAAGTTGGGCGATGCTTTTGAATACTTGTTGAGTGTTATGGGAAGCCAAGGCGATGCAGGACAGTTCAGAACGCCCAGACACATTATTGATTTTGTAACGGCATGTGTAAACCCACAGAAAAATGAAACCGTACTTGACCCTGCTTGCGGAACGGCTGGTTTCTTGTTGAGTGCTTACAAACACATCTTAAACCAAAACACCGATAAGCGATTAGGCGACAAACTGAAGCCAGACGATAGAAAAAAACTCGCCACCAATTTTGTTGGTTATGACATTAGCCCAGATATGGTGCGTTTGAGTTTAGCCAATATGTATTTACACGGTTTTGCCACGCCACTCATTCACGAGTACGACAGTTTGAGCAGCGAAGACCGTTGGCAAGAAACTTTTGATGTAATATTGGCAAACCCGCCATTTATGACACCAAAAGGTGGCATACGGCCACACAAGAAGTTTGGCGTACAAGCCAACAAAGCTGAAGTATTGTTTACCGATTACATAGCCGAACATTTAAACAGCAACGGACGTGCAGGAATTGTTGTACCAAACGGTATTGTAGCTACAACACAAACGGCATATAAACAATTGAGAAAATTGTTAGTGCAAGATAGTTTGCTTGCTGTAATTAGTTTACCAGCGGGTTGTTTTAATCCATATAGCGGAGTAAAAACATCAATTCTAATTCTTGATAAGAAACTAGCAGCTAAAAGTAATAATATACTTTTTTTAAAAGTTGAAAATGATGGATTTGATTTGGGTGCACAAAGAAGTCCAATTGAAACCAATGATTTGCCAATGGCTCTAAAAGTCATTTCGGACTTCAAAACTTCTATTGAAAATAATAGCGTCTTTAAAGCAGAGAATTATAATATTGAAATAAATCTTACAGACAAAGAACTTTTGCTTCAAAGTCCAAACATTCTACTTACAAAGGACAAGTTCAAATCAAACGGTTCAAGCATTAATTCAAAGTTTGACATTGTAAAACTTGAAACCGTTTGCAAGTTTAAAAGAGGCCCTTTTGGAGGCTCATTGAAAAAAGAGATATTCGTCAATGATGGCTATTTAGTTTATGAACAATACC
>JACCDH011546195.1_pt1 | contig 46527 bp, 52 predicted proteins | sample 7442481 | NCBI WGS metagenome assembly JACCDH01 (sample SAMN15323433, study PRJNA562643) | freshwater metagenome | isolation source: river surface water | place: USA:Blue River Watershed | collected 2017-08-15
GACCACCGTTTGCAACATCGAACGCGCCTAAGGAGAAATTGATATGGCACGCATGAAATTTATCTGTGACGCAGAGCGTTGCATCGAGTGCAACGGTTGCGTCACCGCTTGTAAAAACGAACACGAAGTGCCGTGGGGTGTCAACCGCCGCCGCGTGGTCACTTTGAACGACGGTGTCCCCGGCGAGAAATCCATCTCTGTTGCATGTATGCACTGTTCCGACGCGCCTTGTATGGCAGTTTGTCCTGTGAACTGCTTCTACAAGACCGACGAAGGCGTGGTCTTGCACGACAAGGACGTGTGCATTGGCTGCGGCTACTGCTCCTACGCTTGCCCGTTTGGTGCGCCACAGTTCCCCAGCCAAGGCACCTTTGGTGTGCGCGGCAAGATGGACAAGTGCACGTTCTGCGCGGGTGGCCCCGAAGCCAACGGCAGCCAAGCCGAATTTGAAAAATATGGTCGCAACCGTTTGGCCGAAGGCAAGTTGCCAGCTTGTGCCGAAATGTGCTCGACCAAAGCCTTGCTCGCCGGTGACGGCGATGTGGTGGCAGACATCTTCCGCAGTCGCGTGGTCAAGCGCAACAAAGGTGCTGAAGTTTGGGGTTGGGGTACGGCTTACGGCTCTAAGCAAGCAGGCCAAGCACCCTCAAAAGTGGAAGGAGTGAAAAAATGATGAAACGCATTTCACTCATCGTGCTTAGCGTGGTCGCACTCACCGCTTGCGGTGAAAAGGCACAGACCTTGGGGACCAAAAACGATGCCACAGCGCACAGTGGTGCGGCTAACAGCTTTGTAGAGTCTGGTTGGACTGCAGGCGATAAAAATAGCTGGGAGCAACACCTGCGTGCACGTGCCCAATACGGTCAAAACGACAACACACGTGCGCCGTGAATAGGGGGCTCATCATGTCTCGTTTTTTTCAATCGGTGTTGTGTGCAGTTTTGACGGTGTTCACACTGTCGGCTGTTGCGCAAGACAAAGCGCCTGCAGCGGCTCCGGCTGTGCAAAGCGTCAACATCCAAGACGTCAAGCCTGACGTCAGCGATTCGCCCGGTTACGCCGAGCAAACCAACGGCCAACGCGGCAAAGTCCAACCTGGCAACAACGCCCCCATGTGGCGCGACGTGGGCAAGGGCGTGGAAGGCTACAGCAGCCTGCCCAAGTCACAAGCCCCAGAAGCTGGCGTGTTGATTCAACCTTTCGTGCAATACCCAGGTTCACGCTTGACCAACGGCGGCGAAGCTTGGCGTCAAGTGCGCAACAACTGGATCATCCCTTACGGTGGTTCTCTGTTGTTGATCGTCTTTGGCGCGATTGCCTTGTTCTACTGGCGCAAGGGCATGATCATGATGCATGGTGCCCCTACAGGTGTCGAGATCGAGCGTTTCACTCCGTTCGAGCGTTCAGCTCATTGGGCCAATGCAGGGGCGTTTGTGGTCTTGGCGGTATCTGGCATTTTCATGGCGTTTGGTAAGTTCTTCATTCAACCCATCATCGGTGACACGCTGTTTGGCTGGATCACTTACTTGTTGAAGAACGCACACAACTTTGCGGGTCCCTTGTTCGCGGTGTCACTCACCATCGTGTTTGTGACGTTTGCCAAAGACAATTTGCCTAGCAAAGAAGACATCGCTTGGATTCTCAAGGGTGGTGGTTTGCTCAGTGGCAAAGAAGTGCCCTCACACCGCTTCAATGCCGGCGAAAAAGTGGTGTTCTGGGCGGGTGTGTTCGGTCTGGGTTTGGTGGTGGTGGCGTCGGGCTTGGTGCTTGACAAGGTCATTCCCTTCCTCGTGTACGAACGCAGCACCATGCAAATGGCACACATGATTCACGCCGTGGCGACCGTGTTGATGATGGCGATGTTCATGGGTCACATTTACATGGGCACCATCGGAATGGAAGGCGCCTACAAAGCCATGCAAACCGGCTATGTGGATGAGACATGGGCCAAAGAGCATCATGAGCTTTGGCACGACGACATCAAGGCTGGCAAGATTCCAGCGCATCGAACCGAAAGCTCGGGAACCACAGCGCACGTCTGATGCACTGAATAGGAGAACAACAATGAACAAAGCACTCTTCGCATTGATACTGACTGCTGCTGGCGCCTCGGCCTTTGCTAAATTGCCCCCGCTCAGCGACGAGGCCAAAGCCAAAGCGGACGAAACCAAAGCCAAAACAGCGCATGCTGGCAAGGTCGATGCTTACTTGCTCTGCAAGTCGCAAGACAAAGTGGCCGCACATGTGCAAAAGACCAACAAGGCGAAAGCAGGTAAGCCAGAAGCTACGCCTGCGTGTGCTGACCCTGGCAAGTTTGTTTACACGCCCCCCGAAGCTGCAGCTCCAGCCGCTGCTGCCTCGGCACCCGCAGTCGCTGCAGCGACTGCCAAAACCGCAGCACCTGCGGCTCCGGCCAAAAAGTAACCCACACAGCGTCACTGTGCATCGGGCCGCACCGTCTAGGTGGCGGCCCTTTTTGTTGTAGCCTTGTGAGCTTATGTCGATTGCTTCATTTCCAAATCAACTACCTCGTTTGACCCAAGCCCGAGCCCCATTGACGCGTCACATTGATGTGGTCAACGAACATGGCGAGCGCGAACAGGTTTCCATCCCCGCAGAGCGAGCGCTCACGGTTTATGTGGACAAACGCGAAATCGTCACCCTGATGACTTTGGGGGCCTTCCCCGAGTTGTTGGTGTTGGGGTATTTGCGTAACCAACGTTTGGTGGACGACGTGAGTGAGGTCGAGTCCATCACGGTTGATTGGGATGCAGGGGAAGACGGTGCCGGCGTAGCGGCTGTGAAAACCTATCAAGGCATCACAGACATTGCCGCGCGTACAGAAAAACGCGTCGTGACCACAGGCTGCGGGCAGGGCAGTGTGTTTGGTGATTTGATGGGCGAGATTGACGAGATTGTGTTGCCCGATGCGCGCATCAGTCAGGCCCGTTTGTATGGAGTGCTCAATGCCATTCGTGTGCAAGAAACCACTTACAAATCAGCAGGTTCAGTACACGGTTGTGCCTTGTTCAATGGCGAACTAATGCACATGTTTGTTGAGGATGTTGGCCGACATAACGCCATCGACACCATTGCCGGTTGGATGTGGATGCATGGCATACGTGCTGATGCCGATTCGATTTTTTACACAACTGGCCGCTTGACCAGCGAGATGGTGATGAAGTCAGCCCAAATGGGTGTGGCTGTGGTGGTGTCACGAAGTGGCATGACGCAAATGGGCTACGACGTGGCGACACGTTTAGGTTTGTGCACGATTGGTCGTGCGACGAATAAGCACTTTCTTTGCTACACCGCACCAGAGCGTTTGCAGTTGCAACCGGGGCTTGCTGTGAGAGGCGTGCAGAAGGTGCAAAACACATGAGTGAGCCGTCGCAAACAGGCAGCCCGTATCGGGAATCTGCGCCTAAGGGCGTGACGTGGTGGACGCAAGCTTGGCGTACATTGTGGCGTGATGCGCGTGCGGGTGAGTTGCGTTTGTTGGTGGTTGCTGTTGTTTTGGGTGTTGCGGCCCTCAGCTCGGTCAGTTTTTTGGCTGACCGTTTGAACGGAGGTTTGCAACGCGACGCACGTCAACTGCTAGGTGGTGATGTGGTTGTCGTGAGCGATCAGGTGACACCTGCGTATTTTGTGCAACGAGCCCAGCAAGAGGGATTGCAAGGCGTCACCACGTTGAGCTTTCCGACGATGGCACGTGGACAGGCGCAAAGTGGTGTTGCAAGCAACAGCCGCATGGTGGCACTCAAAGCGGTAGAAACGGGTTACCCGTTGCGTGGCGAGCTCAAAGTGGCGGGTAACTTGGTGCAAGCACAACTCGCCTTGAATCATGACAGCACACGCACCATCCCCGCCAGTGGAGAAGCTTGGGTAGAGCCTGCTGGCTTAGAAGCCTTGGGCCTTGATGTGGGCGACCACTTGCTGCTAGGCAACAGCCGCTTGCGTATCAGCCGTGTGTTGATGCACGAGCCTGACCGTGGCGCGGGTTTTATGAACTTTGCCCCGCGCGTGTTGATGAATAGTACCGATCTCGAGGCTACCGCCTTGATTCAACCCGCCAGTCGTGTGACGTGGCGCTATGCCGTGGTGGGGTCAGAGTCCGCTGCCAAAGCTTTTCAAGGTTGGGCTGAAGTAGAAAGTAAAAAACCAGAAGTACGAGGCGTGCGTGTGGAGTCGCTCGAAGCAGGGCGGCCTGAGATGCGTCAAACCTTGGACCGTGCCGGCAAGTTTTTGAACCTTGTGGCGTTACTGGCTGCTTTGCTCAGTGCTGTGGCTGTGGCCTTGGCCGCACGTGCATTTGCTGCGCGTCATTTGGATGACTGCGCCATGCTCCGTGTGCTGGGGCTGAGTCAGCGCCATATTGCACTTGCCTACAGCGCTGAGTTTGTGTGGGTAGGTCTCTTTGCCAGCGTGTTGGGTTTGCTTTTGGGATATGCCGTGCACTTGGTGTTTGTGGCATTGCTCAGTGGTTTGGTGGACACCGCACTGCCAGCGCCTAGTGTGTGGCCTGTGGTCTTCGGTATCAGCACAGGATTGACTTTGTTGCTCGCGTTTGGGCTGCCACCTATCTTGCAACTTGCCAGCGTACCCGCGCTACGCGTGATGCGCCGCGAAGTGGGGGAACTGAAAGCTACCACGCTCAGTGTCTGGCTTTTGGGTCTCACAGGCTTTTCGGTGTTGCTGATCGCCGCCAGCCGTGATTTGAAGTTGGGCCTCATGGTGGTTGGTGGCTTTGCGGTGGCGATATTGTTGTTTGCAGGTGCGGCTTGGTTAGCCGTGCAAGTGTTGCGCCGCACTGTCGTGGAGGAGCGAGCACCTGCATGGCTCATGCTGGCCACGCGACAAGTGAGTGCCCGTCCCGTGTATGCGATGGTGCAGGTGAGCGCCTTGGCTGTGGGGTTGCTCGCGTTGGTTTTACTGGTGCTTTTGCGCACCGACCTCATCAGCAGTTGGCGCAATGCCACGCCAGCAAATGCACCTAATCGTTTTGTGATCAACATCCAACCCACGCAAACCGACGCGTTTTTGCAAACTTTGCGGGATGCGGGTGTGACAAAGCTCGACTGGTACCCCATGATTCGCGCACGTTTGGTGGCGGTCAATGGCGACACGGTCACACCCGACAGCTACACCGAAGAACGTGCACAGCGTTTGGTGGACCGTGAATTTAATGTGTCGTTCAGTGCCCAACAGCCCGAGCACAACAGCGTGGTGGCGGGTGCTTGGCACGGTGAAGAAGCCGACGGTTTGAGCATTGAAGAGGGCATTGCCAAAACCTTAAAGCTCAAGCTTGGCGACACGTTGCGCTTTGACATGGCGGGTGTGTTGCATGAGGCGCGCATCACTTCGGTGCGACGTGTCGATTGGACGTCCATGCGTGCCAACTTCTTTGTCATGTACCCTGTCAGCCGCATCAATACAGGTGCTGGGTTTGACGTGCCGACGACCTATATTGCGGCATTCCGTGCACCGCAACGTGCGATGCGTGAAGACGCAGTCAAGACGCCCACGTTCGATAACCAACTCATCCAACGTTTCCCCAATATCACCAACGTCGACATGGGTGCGACCTTGAATCAAGTGCAAAGCGTGCTTGGTCAAGTGGTGAGCGCCGTGGAGTTTTTGTTTGTGTTCACGCTGGCTGCGGGCTTGGTGGTGTTGTTTGCTGCCATCACTGCCACGCGTGAAGAGCGTGCGCGTGAATACGCGGTGTTGCGTGCGCTCGGCGCATCGAATCAACTGCTGGCCCATGTGCAACGTGCAGAGCTGGCAGGCATCGGTGCATTGGCGGGTGTGATGGCAACGTGTGTGGCGATGGCGATTGGTTGGGGTTTGGCCCGCTTTGTGTTTGAGTTTGCTTGGACGGCCAGTGCGTGGGTGCCTTTGCTAGGTGCTGTTGTTGGGGCATTGCTGGCCCTCGCGGCTGGCTGGTGGGGGCTGCGCGATGTCCTACAGCGCCCAGTGGTGCAAACCTTGCGTCAAGTCACATGACAAAGCCACATTTGAGCTCAGAAGCACGACAATCAAACTTATGCAAATCGAAGAAAAACCACCTTTTGACACCCCGTTTGAATGGATGGGCGGTGAAGCGCGTGTGCAGCTTTTGGTTGATCGTTTTTACGACCTCATGGATTTGGAGCCTGCCTATGCTGCGTTACGCGCAACCCATGGCCCTGACTTGACCAACGCCCGAGAGCGCTTGTTCATGTTTTTGTGCGGCTGGTTGGGTGGGCCTGATTACTACGTTGAAAAACACGGCCATCCGCGTTTGCGCATGCGCCACATGCCGTTCTCCATTGGCATCAAAGAGCGCGACCAATGGGTGGCCTGCATGGACCAGGCCATGGGCGAAACGGCTGTGCCGGATGGATTGCGCACCCGTTTGAAAAATAGCTTCTTTCATACCGCAGATTGGATGCGCAACCGAGACGTCACGTTCTAAAGCGATTGCAACGCAAACGCTCGCGGGTCACGAGGTGCTCGGCCCCAGCAACACCACCAAAGCTCCCGCGCCGCCGTCTGAGGGTTTGGCTTGCACAAAGGCAATCACTTCTTGCTTTTGCACCAGCCAGCGTTGCACTTTGCTCTTGAGCACCGGCTCTTTACCGGGGGAGCCTAAGCCTTTGCCGTGCACCACGCGAACACATCGCCATCCCATGCGCTTGGCCTCGCGCACAAATTGCCCCACGGCCTCGCGGGCTTCGTCGCTGCGCAGGCCATGCAAGTCAAGCTGGCCTTGAATGCTCCATTCGCCTTTGCGCAGTTTGCGCGTCACATCGGTGCCAATGCCGGGGCGGCGAAAGCTGAGTTGATCGTCCACGTCGAGCAAGGTGCTCACATCGAATTCATCGCTCATGCTCTCGACCAAGGCGGCTTGATCATCGAGGGTTTGTTGTAGCGGTCGTGCGGCTGGTCGTTGCGGGGTGATGAGCACGCGGGCTTTGGCGGCGATGGGCTTCACGTTGCCCACGGCATGGGTGAACAAATTGCGTTCGGCTTCAGCGCGGCGCTCAGCTTCTTGGCGGGCTTGCTCGGCTGCGGCCGCGGCTTGAGCGGCAGCGGTCACCTGCTTGCGAATGGCCCCTAAGTCTTGCAGCGATTTGGCTTTCATGGATGTTTCTTTTGTGTGGCGGCTCGTCTGGCTTTGGCCAAGTTTTGTATGCGATCGTACATACACAAGAGCCTGACGCTGAGTATATTTTTATAGATCAACTTGTCGGAATTGCCGGTTCGAACGAAGATGTCTACTCAGGTGAAGTTCTGGGTTTTCTGCGTTGCAAAGGAGTTCATATGGATAAAGTTTTTCACGGCTTTACGGAGCTGTTTGCACAACTGGGATTGCCCAATGACGCGTCCAGCATTCGCAAATTTATCCAAACACATTCACCTTTGAATTCGTCCATCCGATTAGAGGACGCACAGTTTTGGAATACTGCCCAAGCCGCGTTATTGCAGGAAGAGTTGCAGGGGGATTCAGACTGGGCCGAGGTGATTGACCGTTTGAATCTCGCGTTGCGTGGGACGATTGTTTCTGCCAAGTAGGCGTCATTGATTCAAAGCAAGCCTTCCTCGGCCATGGATAAATATTTGCCTTGAGCCACGATGATGTGATCGCGTACCGTCACGTCAATCAAGGCCAAGGCTTCTTGCAATGTGCGTGTGAGTTTCATATCGGCTTGTGAGGGTTTGACCGTACCGCCCGGATGGTTGTGGGCCAGCACCACGCCGTCTGCACCCAAAGCCAGGGCAGTCTTGGCCACTTCGCGGGGGTACACCATGGTTTGTGACAGCGAGCCGCGAAACATGGGCTGGTACGACAGCAAACGGTTGTGGGCATCAAGAAACAACACCGCAAACACCTCGTGCTTGAGCTGTGCCAGTTCAAGCTGGAGGTATTGCTTCACAGCGTTGGGTGAATTCATCACCGTGGTTTCGGTTAATTCTTGGGTGAGGGCCCGACGCGCCATTTCCAGCACGGCGACCAGTTGCGAGCGCTTGGCATCGCCGCCCATGCCTTTGAAGGTTTTGAGCTCGGCTGCGCTGGCGTGAATCAGGCCAGCAAAGCCTTTGAAGCGGTCCAGCAGCTCTTGGGCCATCACAAACACGCTTTTACCCTTGATGCCGGTGCGCAGGAAGAGGGCCAGCAGCTCGGTGTCGGTCAGCGCCGCAGCGCCGTGTTTGAGTAGTTTTTCGCGAGGGCGCATCTCCACGGGCAGGTGCTGAATTGACATCGGTTCGGGCATACGGTCCATGTTGAGAGCTTTCTACAATAAGAGGCTAAACACTGAGAGTCCTATGACTGCATCCAACGCTCACCCTACCATTGGCCCCGATTCTTTTTTAACGCTGCACTATCGGCTTTCGGGACCGCAAGGCGACGTGATCAACACGTTCAACGACAAACCTGCCACGCTTTCGTTGGGTTCGGGTGAGTTGTCGCCTGCGTTGGAACAACATTTGTTGGGTTTGGCTGAAGGCACGCACACCACGTTTGAGCTGGCCGCTGGCGTTGCCTTTGGTGAACGCAACCCCGACATGCAGCAATGGGTCAGCAAGAATTTGCTCAAAGAATTTGGCGATGCGGATGAGCAATACAACGTGGGCGATGTGGTCCAGTTTCCAGCGCCTACAGGCAAAGGTGCGTTTGCGGGGGCGATTCAGCAAGTCACGGATGACGCGGTGTTGTTTGACTTCAACCACCCGTTGGCCAACCAGCCCGTGACGTTTGAAGTGCAAGTCATCGGCGTTTTGTAAAACCACCCATGAGTCAACAACTGCAAGAGATCGTCCTCGCTGCGCCCCGTGGCTTTTGCGCGGGCGTAGACCGCGCCATCGACATCGTGGACCGTGCACTCGAAAAGTTTGGAGCGCCGGTGTATGTGCGCCACGAAATCGTGCACAACACCTTTGTGGTGGCCGACCTCAAAAGCCGTGGTGCCATCTTCATCGAAGACTTGGCTGATGTACCGGCAGGTGCCACACTGGTATTCAGCGCCCACGGTGTGCCCAAGTCGGTGGAGGAAGAAGCGGTACGACGCGGTTTTCATGTGTTTGATGCCACCTGTCCCTTGGTGACCAAGGTGCACGTCGAAGTGGCCAAGCTGCACAAAGAAGGCTTCGAGTTCATCATGATTGGCCACAAAGGCCACCCCGAAGTCGAAGGCACGATGGGGCAACTGCTCGATGGCATCTACTTGGTGGAAGACGTCGAAGACGTGGCCAAGGTCAGCCCAAAGCAAACCGAACGTTTGGCTGTGGTGACGCAAACCACCTTGAGCGTTGACGATGCAGCCCACATCACCGAAGCGGTGGTGGCGCGCTTTCCCAACATTCGCAAGCCCAAGATGCAAGACATTTGCTACGCCACCCAAAACCGCCAAGATGCAGTGAAGGTGTTGAGCAAAGAAGTTGAGATGGTCATCGTGGTGGGCAGCCCCACCAGTTCCAACAGCAATCGCTTGCGCGATGTGGCCGAACGCTCTGGCGTACCCAGCTACATGGTGGACAACGCTGACGAACTCAAAGATGAGTGGTTCGCAGGCAAAACCTGTGTGGGTCTGACCGCAGGTGCGTCGGCCCCCGACATCTTGGTGCAACAAGTCATTGCCCGCATGCGCGCTTTAGGCGCGGTGGCGGTGCGCACGCTCGATGGCGTGGAAGAAACCATCAAATTCCCGCTCCCTAAGGGACTGAAATAAATATTCAAAGGACGAAGTAAATGCTCGACATCAACCAATTGCGCCGCGACTTGCCCAGCGTCATTGCCAAACTTGAAAAGCGCAAGAACCCACAAGCTTTCTTGAACGTGGATGCCTACCAAGCTTTAGAGGCAGAGCGCAAAACTTTGCAGACACGTACCGAAGAACTGCAAAGTCAGCGCAATAAAGTCTCTAAAGAGATCGGAATGTTCATGGGGCAGCGCGCAAAGTTGATAGCCAACGGGGAGCAAGATCAAGTTGGCTTCAATGATCAAAAGGTAGAGCAATTGAAAAATGAAGTTGCACAGATCAATGGTGAGCTAGACAGCTCAGCTGTGCGCTTGGATGCCTTGCAAGCCGAGTTGCAAACTTTGTTGTTGGCGGTGCCTAACTTGCCGCACGACAGCGTGCCCGCCGGTGAAGACGAACACGGCAACGTGGTTCTGCGCAACTGGAGCCCCACAGGTACGACGCCAGCCCCTTTGGGTTTTGAGCCTAAAGACCACGTGGACCTGGGCGAACCTTTGGGCCTCGACTTTGAAATGGGTGTCAAGCTCTCGGGCTCGCGCTTTACCGTGATGAAGGGCCAAATTGCCCGCATGCACCGCGCATTGGCGCAGTTCATGTTGGATGTGCAAACCCAAGAACATGGTTACACCGAGTGCTACACACCGTATATGGTGAACCGTGATTCTTTATTAGGAACAGGTCAGCTGCCTAAGTTTGAAGAAGATTTGTTCAAGGTTCCCTTTGGGTTGACCGCGCCCTCAGACAAAGAGATAGCCGCTTTGGCGGCTTCAGGCGAAGCATCGTTGATCAGCGCACCACGACAGTCATATCACTACCTCATTCCTACGAGCGAAGTTACATTGACCAACTTTGTGCGCGATGTGGTCGTGGCTGAAAACGAATTGCCCATCAAACTCACGGCACACACACCGTGCTTCCGTTCCGAAGCAGGCAGTGCAGGTCGTGACACACGCGGTTTGATTCGCCAACACCAGTTTGACAAAGTGGAAATGGTGCAAATCGTGCACCCCGACAAGAGCTACGAGTCCTTGGACGAAATGACCGGCCACGCCGAAGCCGTGTTGCAAAAACTCGGCTTGCCTTACCGCGTGATGTTGCTTTGCACGGGTGACATGGGTTTTGGTGCGACCAAAACCCACGACCTCGAAGTGTGGCTGCCCGCACAAAACACCTACCGCGAAATCAGCTCGGTGTCGAACTGCGAAGCCTTTCAAGCCCGTCGTTTGCAAGCACGTTTTAAAAATGCCCAAGGCAAAAACGAGTTGGTGCACACCTTGAATGGTTCAGGCTTGGCTGTAGGCCGCACCTTAGTGGCCGTGTTGGAGAACTACCAGCAGGCCGATGGCAGCATTCGTGTGCCCGAAGTCCTGCGTCCCTACATGGGTGGTGTTGCTGAACTGCGCAGCTGATACAGTCATCAAAACTTGAAGGGATTCGTGCTGTGAAAAAACTACTTCTTTTCTGCGCTGTGGCATTGCTCACAGCTTGTGGCACGATCAACGATGCCCAAAACAATGCGGAGAACAACCAGCGTCCGAGCATGGAGCAGTTTGGCCGTATGCCTTTACCAACGGGCACTAAATTGCGCACAGCAGAATCTTTGATTTTTGGTGTGGGCGACGGGTGGTTAGGTCGTGCGGTGTTTGAATCTCCGCTGGACGCGAACGCGACCTATAACTTTTTTGCCGATCAGATGCCCCGCCAAGGTTGGGCGGTAGTCGCCTCGGTGCGAGGCAAAAAGAGTCTGCTCGTCTTCACGCGTGCTGAACGCTCGGCCACGATTGAGATTGAAGACAGCGGCTTATTCACAGGCTCCGTGGCTTGGATGACGGTCAGTCCCGTGGGTGCTGGTGCTTCGAGCGCTCCAGCTGGTACGGGCGTTGTGGTTCAACCTGTAGGTGGGGTTGGTACACGTCGCCCCTGATAGAATGGCCGCTTCGACAAACGACACCGAATCAGGAGAAGTGGCAGAGTGGTCGAATGTACTTGACTCGAAATCAAGCGTAGGGGCGACCCTACCGAGGGTTCGAATCCCTCCTTCTCCGCCATACTGAAAAGCCGTTCGTCAATGAACGGCTTTTTTCTTATTCTGTTGTCAGTCTCACAGGGCGACACATGCCGCAACTCGCGACATCTTCCAAGATAGACCTTCTGCGCTACGTGGCCAAGGCTGTGGCCTTGTCTGTCTTGGTGGCAGCATTGGCTGGTTCTGCCTCTGCATTTTTTCTTTTCGCCCTCGATTGGGCCACCCACACCCGCGAAACCAACCGTTGGCTCATTTGGGGATTGCCTGTGGTCGGTTTCTTGGTGGGTTGGTTGTATCTCAAGTTTGGCCAGCACGTGGAAGCTGGCAACAACTTGTTGATTGATGAAATTCACGATCCAAAAAAAGTAGTGCCTTTGCGCATGGCGCCGTTTGTCTTGTGCGGCACGGTTATTTCACACTTGTTTGGCGCATCGGTGGGCCGCGAAGGTACGGCGGTGCAAATGGGCGGTGCTTTGGCGGATCAGCTCACGCAATTTTTCAAGCTCAACCCTATTGACCGCCGCATGGTGTTGATGGCGGGTGTCAGTGCAGGCTTTGCCTCGGTGTTTGGCACGCCTTTGGCTGGCGCTGTGTTTGCGCTTGAAGTATTGGCTATTGGCCGCATGCGCTTGGATGCCTTGCTGCCATGTTTGTTGGCGGCGGTGTTGGCCGACCAGGTGGGTTTGTGGTGGGGCGTGCAGCACACGCATTACATGGCTGAGGTCATCCCCAGCATCACCGCTTGGCTGTTGGTCGCTATGGTGTTGGCTGGCGCGGTGTTCGGTTTGACCGGTAAGCTTTTTGCCGATGGCACGCATGCCCTGAGTGGTGTGATGAAAAAGCACATCACGTATGCGCCACTGCGTCCTTTCATCGGCGGTGTCGTGATTGCGGCGGTGGTCATGTGGGGCGACTTTGACCGTTACATCGGTTTGGGTATTCCTGTGATGGTGGAGGCATTTCAGCATCCCTTGGCGTCGACAGATTTCTTGGGCAAAACCATCTTCACCATCGCTTCGCTGGGGACAGGTTTTAAGGGCGGCGAAGTGACGCCCTTGTTCTACATCGGTGCAACCTTGGGCAATGCATTGGCTCCGCTGCTAGATGTGCCGTTTGTCTTGTTGGCTGCCGTGGGTTTTGTGGCTGTGTTTGCAGGCGCGGCTAATACGCCGATTTCCTCGACTCTCATGGCGATGGAGTTGTTTGGTGCAGAGATTGGTGTGTTTGCAGCACTCGCGTGTGTCATGAGCTATGTGTGCTCGGGGCATTCGGGTATCTACCGCGCACAGCGGGTAGTGCACCGTAAAGCGCAAGTGCCTTCTCAGCCTTCTTAGAATGGTGACCATGATTCAAATTTACGTCCGATGGCTTCAAGCCGTGCTGCTCTCTGTGGCTGTATTGGCCGCACCTGCATTCGCTCAAACTTTCAAAATGCCTTGCGAGGTCGAAGCCACAATTCCAGCGATGGAGGATGTGAAGATCAAGCCCCAAAAAGTGGTGATTGAAATTCAATCAATGGGCAAGAACATTTTCTTAAAGATGAATGGGCCCGAGCCTTATTTGTTGATCGCCAACAGTTTGGCGACTGAAGAGTTCACAGGCAAAAACTTAACCACGGCCAAAGAGATGGGCGCGTTTCGTAAACACAAAACGACGGGCGACGAGTCAGAGATTCGCATTGAACAAGCCACTGTGATCGTGAACGCTTATCACGACACCAGCTATATGGGCAAAAAGGTGCGCATTCAGATCACAGGTCCTTGCACCGTGCCCCGCTAAGGTTGGGCGAGTCAACGATGGCGTTATTTTTAGAACCAGCACCAAAAACCGGTGCAATTGCCCGTGATTTGCTGAATCAGCAAATCAATCAAACTGCTGATGGCCAGCAGGGGCAGACCCACGTACACAAACACCCACAGCACAAACACCAGCGTCAGGCGTGGTTCTTCCAAACGATGACCCATCACGGTCTCAGCTTGTCGGCGAAGGCGAAGTTTGTTCAGCATAGTGCGAGAATTTTAGGCGCATGAAAGTCAACTGGGACACCCTGAACTATCCCGAGTGGGATGCGCACCATGCCGCCGTCGCAGCGCCTTTGCAGCAAGATTGGGCTTATGGTGCCTGCATGAAAACCTTGGGCGTGGGTGTGTTGCGCGCGTATGTGGAGCAAGATGGCGCGCCTGTGGCTTTGGCGCAGTTCATCGTGCGACGCTTGGTGGGTGGTCTTGCCAATATGGCGTTGTGCTCGCTGGGGCCTGTGTGGTTGCAGCCCTTGTCTGGGGCTGACAAGGCGTGTGTGTACAAAGCGCTGAAGAAAACCATTCCTTTGAAGAACTTGCGCGTGGTTGCGTTCACTCCATTGGAAGCGCAGGGCTCCGAGCTAGGCCTCTCACGCTGGCGTCGTGTCATGACCGGACACAGCACGGTGATGCTTGACCTCACGCTGTCCATGGACGACTTGCGCGCACAGTTGGATAAACGTTGGCGTCATCGCTTGGGTGGCGCGGAAAGCTCCGAGCTGACGGTGCACCGCGTAGGTACCAACGCAGGCCAATACCGCTGGTTGTTGGACGCTGAAATGCAGCAACGTGAGCAACGCGGTTTGCATGGCTTGCCGCTTCACTTTTTCGACCTGTATGTGCCTTCGCGTCAACAACCCGCCAAAACCATTTTGACGATGCGTGCTGACGTGGGACGTGACCGTGTGGCCGGCATGATGTTTTTGATCCATGGCGAAGCCGCCACCTACCAAGTGGGCTGGACCAGCGATGCAGGCCGTGACTTGCACGCTCACAATTTGATTTTGTGGAAAGGCATCGAAGAATTGCGCGAGCGCGGTGTGCGCAAGCTCGACCTCGGCGGCGTCAACACCACACGCAGTGCAGGCATTGCGCGCTTCAAGATGAGCACGGGCGGCCAAGTGCTCACCTGCGCAGGGACGTTCATTTAAACCATGTTGCGCGTCTCACACCTTTCTTGCAGCCGTGGCAATAAGCCTTTGTTTGCCGACGTCAGTTTCAGTTTGCAAGCAGGCCAAGCCTTGCACCTTGAGGGCGACAACGGCGTGGGTAAAACGAGTTTGCTGCGCATCGTCTGCGGTCTCTCATCCGCCGATGCAGGCGAGGTGTGTTGGCATGAGCAACCCATTCATAAAAATGCCACAGCGTTTCGTTCGTCTTTGTTTTACTTGGGTCACGGCTTGTCGCTCAAAGAAGAGTTGACGGCTTTAGAGAACCTCATGTCCGATGCGGCGGTGTCGGGCCGTGAGCTGAGTGAGACGCAAGCCTTGGTGGCTTTGGCCCGTATGGGCTTGCGCGGACGCGAGCATTTGCCGTTGCGTGTGATGTCGCAAGGTCAAAAGCGTCGCACAGCGCTGGCGCGTTTGCTGGCCAGCCAAGCCCCGCTGTGGGTGTTGGACGAGCCGTTTGTGGCACTGGATGCGAAAGCCGTGGATGGCCTGCGTGGTTTGTTGGCCGAGCATGTGGCCAACGGTGGCATGGTGTTGTTCACCAGTCATCAGCCTGTGGCGCTCGCCAATGCCAGTGGTGTTGATGTGGCAGTACAAACCTACCGATTGAAAGGCGTGGCATGAGTGGCGGCGCGTTCATGGCGGTGTTGCGTCGCGACCTGTTGCTGGCCATGCGTCGCAAGAGTGAGGTGCTGACGGCGGTGTTTTTCTTTGTGGTCGTGGCCGCGCTGTTCCCGCTAGGCATTGGCCCCGAACTCAACACCTTGCGTTTGGTGGCCCCCGGCGTGTTGTGGGTGGGGGCGTTGCTGTCGAGCATGTTGGCGTTGCAGCGTTTGTTTGAGGCCGATTACCGCGATGGCACGCTGGAGCAAATGGCCTTGTCGCCCACGCCGCTGGCTTGGTTGGTGAGTGCCAAACTGCTGGCGCATTGGCTGGTCTCAGGGGTGCCGTTGGTATTATTGGCGCCCGTTTTGGGCCTGCAATTTGACCTCTCGGCAGATGCCTTGATCACCCTCACTTTGGCTTTGTTGCTTGGCACACCGGTGTTGTCTTTGGTGGGCGGCATTGGTGCTGCGTTGACCTTGGGCGTGCGTGGTGGTGGCGTGTTGTTGTCGCTGCTGGTGTTGCCTTTGTTCATTCCCGTGTTGGTGTTTGGGGCGGGTGCAGTCGAAGCGCAGGCGAGCGGTTTGGGCGCACAGGCGCATTTTTCTATCTTGATGGCCATGCTGTTGCCGGCCGCATTTTTCAGTCCGTTGGCATGTGCAGCGGCTTTACGGATCGCGTTGGAATGAGAAATATCAATTGGTTTCACTACGCGGCACCGCAAACCTTTTATGGCTTGGCGGGCAAGGCGTGGCCTTGGTTCGCCGCGTTGGCCACGGCATTCATGGTGGCAGGGTTGTGGATTGGTTTTGCCGTTGCGCCCACTGATTTTCAACAAGGTGAGGGCTACCGCATCATCTTCGTGCACGTGCCTGCGTCGTGGATGTCGATGGTCATTTATTTGGCCATGGCGTTTTGGAGTGTGCTGGGCTTGACCTTCAACACACGTTTGTCAGGCATGATGACCCGCGCCTTGGCGCCTTCCGGTGCCTTGTTTGCGTTTTTATCGCTCTGGACTGGCGCACTTTGGGGCAAGCCCATGTGGGGCGCCTGGTGGGTGTGGGATGCACGCCTCACGTCCGAGTTGATTTTGTTTTTCTTGTACTTGGGCTATATCGCCTTGACTTCAGCCATTGACGACACACGTCGCAGTGACCGTGCTGGGGCGTTGATTGCCATTGTGGGCGCCATCAACGTGCCCATCATTTATTTCTCGGTGAAGTGGTGGAACACCTTGCACCAAGGTGCATCGGTGTCGCTCACCAAAGCGCCCAGCATGGCCGCGTTGATGTTGTGGGGCATGTTGCTGGTGGCCTTGGCGTTTTGGGCGTACAGCGTTGCCTTGGTGTTGTACCGCGTGCGTACCCTGATTTTGCAGCGCGAGAGCCACGCCACATGGGTGCACGAACTCGAAGAGGTGAAGCCATGAGGTGGGAGAGTTGGGGTGATTTTTGGCACATGGGTGGCTACGCCGTGTATGTGTGGGGCAGTGTGGGCGTGACCGCCTTGTTGATGGCCATCGAAGTGTGGCAAGCCCGTTGGGCGCATCGCCTTGCGTTGCGTCAAGTGCAAACCGAACAGACCGTGGCCCAATTGCTAGACGAAGAAGCGTCTGTTGAGAAAGTGATGTGATGAAACCTAGAACCAAACGATTCGCGCTGATTGCCGCTGGCATTGTGGTGTTGTGTGCTGCTGCTGCCTTTGTGTTGAATGCCTTTCAAAGCAACTTGGTATTTTTCTTCACGCCCACCCAAGTGAGCAGCGGTGAAGCGCCCAAAGGGCGTGTGTTCCGTGCCGGTGGCATGGTGAAAGAAGGCAGTTTGGTGCGCGAAGGCAATGCGGTGCGTTTTGTCATCACCGACACCGCACATGAAATGACCGCCACGTATGTCGGTCTGCTGCCTGATTTGTTCAAAGAAGGCAAAGGTGTGGTCGCGCAAGGTAAGTTGGGTGACGACGGTGTGTTTGTGGCCAGCGAGGTGTTGGCCAAACACGATGAAAACTACATGCCACCCGAAGCACAGCATGCGATGGACCAAGCGGCAGCTGCCAAAGCCGCGCAGTCCTTGAAAGTCAAACCATGATTCCAGAACTCGGCCATTTCGCCCTCATCTTGGCTGCTGTGGTGGCATTGATGCAAGGGGTGTTGCCCATTGCTGGCACTTTGGTGCGCGATGTGCAAACACAAGTCACCTTGCAATCGTTGGCACGTCCCACGGCGGCTTTGCAGTTCGCGTTGGTGGCGTTTGCGTTTGGTGCGTTGGCTGCTGCGTTTTTGGGCAACGATTTTTCGGTGCAGTACGTGGCACAACATTCCAACTCGCTGTTGCCCAAGCCTTACCAGTTTGCTGCGGTGTGGGGCGGTCACGAAGGTTCGCTTTTGCTGTGGGTGTTGTTGCTGGCTCTGTGGTCGGTAGCGGTTGCTGTGTTCTCGCGCAGTTTGCCGCTCGATATGGTGGCGCGCGTGATTGGCGTATTGGGCTTGATTTCGGTGGGGTTCTTGCTGTTCATCTTGACCACCTCCAACCCGTTTGAACGTTTGTTGCCAGCGGCTTTGGATGGTCGTGACCTGAACCCCTTGTTGCAAGACCCAGGCTTGGTGATTCACCCACCCATGCTCTACATGGGCTATGTGGGCATGGCCGTGGCGTTTGCATTTGCGGTGTCGGCTTTGCTGAGTGGCCGCTTAGATGCCGCCTGGGCGCGTTGGTCACGCCCATGGACGGTGGTGGCATGGATGTTCCTCACCTTTGGCATCGGCCTTGGATCATGGTGGGCTTATTACGAACTCGGTTGGGGCGGTTGGTGGTTTTGGGACCCCGTTGAAAACGCCTCGCTCATGCCTTGGTTGGTGGGCACGGCGCTGATTCACTCCTTGATGGTGACAGAGAAACGCGGCAGCTTTAAGGCGTGGACGGTGTTGTTGGCGATTGCGGCGTTTTCCTTGTCGTTGCTCGGCACGTTCTTGGTTCGCTCAGGCGTGCTCACGTCAGTGCATGCGTTTGCATCGGACCCCAAACGTGGGGTGTTCATCTTGATTTTCTTGGCCGTGGTGGTCGGGGCCTCACTCACTTTGTTTGCGTGGCGCGCGCCGCGTGTGGCTTTGGGTGGACGCATGGAGTTGGTGTCGCGTGAGTCGTTCTTGTTGGCCAACAGCGTCTTGCTGGTGGTGGCCACAGCAGCGGTCTTGTTGGGCACGATCTACCCACTCATCATTGATGCGTTGAACTTGGGCAAGCTCTCCGTGGGGCCGCCTTATTTCAATGCTGTGTTTGCACCGCTGTTGGTGCCTGTGGTCTTTCTCATCATTCCCGGTTCGGTGGCGCGTTGGCGTGATGCCAATGTGCGCGAGATTGCATGGAAGTTGCGTTGGACATTTGCAGGCGCTTTGGGCTTAGCCTTGGTACTGCCATTTGCTTTGGGTGCGTGGTCTATCGGTGCGGCTTTTGGTTTGTTTTTGGGGTTGTGGGTTGCTTTGGGTACCGCTCAGCAAGTGTGGGAGCGTGTGAACAAGCCCGGTCGTATTGCGGCTTCGTTTTGGGGGCAGCACATCGCTCATTTGGGCATGGCTGTGTTGGTCATTGGCGTCACGGGTGTGAAGAGCTACGAAGTGGAGCGCGATGTGCGTATGCAAATCGGCGATGTGGTCACCATCGCGCCTTACACCTTCCGCTTGAATTCACTCGACGAAGTGCGCGGCCCCAACTACAAGGCGGTGCGTGCGGATGTGCAAGTGCTGCGCAACGACAAAATCATTGAAATCTTGCAACCTGAAAAACGTCGTTATTTCTCGTCAGCGATGCCCATGACTGAGGCGGGCATTGACTCCGGCTTCATGCGCGATTTGTATGTGTCTCTGGGCGAGCCGCTGGATGATGCGCGTACCGAGTGGAGCATGCGCGTGTACTACAAGCCCTTTGTGCCGTGGCTGTGGGGAGGCGTTTTGCTGATGGTGTTGGGTGGTCTCCTAGCCGCTTTGGATCGGAGATACCGCAAATGAAAAAAGTCTTGATTCCGCTGGTGTTGTTCATCGGTTTGGTGGTGTTTTTGGCCGTGGGTTTGAAGCGGGATCCTCGTGAAATTCCTTCGCCCTTGATTGGTAAGCCTGCGCCGCATTTCACCTTGTTCACCTTAGAAGGGGGTGACGCCAAGTTCTCGCCTTCTGATATGCAAGGTCAAGTGTGGATGCTCAATGTGTGGGCCACCTGGTGTGTGGCGTGTCGTGAAGAGCATCCAGTGTTAGTGGCCTTTGCTGAAAAAAACCAAGTCCCGATCGTGGGCCTGAGTTACAAAGAAATTCAACCGCAAGATCCGGCGTACAAGGCGCCGTTTGATGAAAAGCTCAAGCTCGCACGTGAGCGCAGCGAGGTGTGGCTCAAACGCCATGGCAACCCGTATGTGACCTCAGTGATGGACATGGATGGGCGAGTGGGGATCAATTACGGTGTGTATGGCGTGCCCGAAACTTATGTCATCGATAAGGCGGGCGTGATTCGCTACAAATTTGTGGGCGCTGTTTCACCCGCTTTGTTGGCTGAAAAAATCTTGCCCCTGATTGCGGAGTTGAACAAATCATGAAACGTGTCTGGATGAATGGCGCATGTGCGCTCAGCGTTTCGATCGCGATGGCGTGTATGCCGCAAGTGGTTTGCGCGCAAGCTACGGCAGCCTCGCTGGCGCCGGAGTCCGCAGCGGTAGCGTCCTCAAGCTTGGCCGCAGGACGTGAAGCCCCGTTGATGGCCGAAGATCCTAAACTCGAAGCGCGTTTGGTCGACATTTCACAAGAGCTGCGTTGCTTGGTCTGTCAAAACGAATCCTTGGCGTCTTCGCACGCGGAGCTGGCTGACGATTTGCGCCGTGAGGTGCGTGAGCTGATTCGCTCGGGCAAGTCTGACCAAGAGATCAAAGACTTTCTCGTCGCCCGCTATGGCGACTTTGTGCTGTACCGCCCGGAGGTCAAGCCGTTGACGTGGGTGTTGTGGTTTGGCCCGTTTTTGTTGTTCGGTGTTGCTGCTCTCTTTTTAGGGATGTATTTGCGCCAACGTCGCACCTTGACCGCACCTGCCGTGTTGAGCGATGAAGCGCGTGAGCGCGCCAAGCAGCTGTTGAAAGGTTGATGTGAATCCCGCAATCGCTTTCATTTATGTCGCCATCGCTTTGATCGCGGTGGTCTTGCTCGTGCTGAGTGTGGCGCTTTGGCGAGGCTCGCAGCAGGGCGCACGTGTGGCTGCACACCAAGCTGACGCTGTCAACGATCCTGCTCAAGCCAATGCCGCGGTGTACCGCGACCAAATGGCCGAACTCGACCGCGAATTCGTGATGGGCAACCTCACTTACGAAGAACTCAAAGCCGCGCGTGATGAGTTGTCTGAACGTTTGTTGGCTGATGTGGGGGATGCGCCAGAGACCGATGCCCCCAAACCGTCTACCTCAAGCGCTGTCGCTGTGTGGCGCAAACCGTGGCTGAGCATTGGCTTGCTGGTGTTTGTCGTGCCTGTGGCCTCGATGCTGATGTACAGCGTCTTGGGTGAGCCTGCGGCCCTAGACCCTCGCGCTTTGACGCAAAGTGCAGACGCATCGGCAGAGGTCACCCCGGAGAAGTTGACAGAGATGGCGATTGCCCTGACCCGTCGGTTGCAAGATGAACCCAACAGCATGGAGGGTTGGGTCATGCTCGGTCGTGTGCAGCGTGCGCGTGGTCACTATGAAGAATCGGCCGAAGCGTATGCCAAAGCCTTGACGTTGAGCCGTGATGACAACCTGTCGATCGAACGCGCCGAAGTGCTTGCCCAAAAGAACGGCGGTAGCTTTGCAGGCGAGCCTTGGGCCATCATTCAACGTGTGTTGACGGCGGACCCACACCACCTCAATGCCTTGTTCTTGGCCGGCAGCGCTTCGTATGCTGAGATGAATTTCAATACCGCTTTGCGTTATTGGGAACGTGCCCGCGAAGTGGTGCCTGCCGATTCACCCGATGCCCCAGAGCTCGATCGCGCCATTGCCGAAGCCCGCGACAAGATGGGTTTGCCTGCCATTCCGCCACGCGCAGCGCCTGAGTCATCAGCCACCAGCAAAGCAGTGATGGCAGCCAGCAGCATCAGCGGTCGCGTGACCTTGGTGAAAGAACTCCAAGGCTTGGTGGCCCCCACTGACACCGTGTTTGTGTATGCCACACCCGTGACAGGTTCGCGTATGCCGATTGCCATTTTGCGGACTACTGCAGACAAATTGCCGCTCGACTTCACCCTCGACGACAGCATGGCCATGAGCCCCAATGCCAAGCTTTCGGGCATGGACGAGGTGACAGTGCGCGTGCGTATTTCTAGGAGTGGTCAAGCCACTGCCCAACCGGGTGATTACGGCGTGAGCCTCACGCCCGTGAAGCCTGGCGCTAAGGGTTTGAACTTGATGGTGCGCGACACCTTGCAAGCCACGCCTTAAGCGCGAAATTGAATAGCCCACAAAAAAGCCCCGCATGCGGGGCTTTTTTGCTAGGTCGGCAGCGAGTTACAGCAAGCCGTTGGTGCGTGCAAAGTGCAACGTTTGAGTACGGCTCTTGACGTCTAAGCGACGGAACAAGCGCCACAAGTGGACCTTGACGGTGTGTTCGCTGATGTCCAACTCAGCCGCGATGTCACGGTTGCTCAAACCGCGGTCGAGCATGACGATGAGTTGTTTTTGGCGTTTGGACAATTTGGTCTCACCCACGGCCACGGCCTGTTCTTCGTCACCATGCTCGGCTGCAAATAAGCCGTGAATGGCGGAGGAGATTTCGTTTGCCGCGGTGGACTTCTCGATGTAAATGTCGGCACCTGCTTCGATGCAGGTCTCTTCTGCTTCGCCAGCAGGCATCGATGAGATCACGGCCAAAGGCACGTTGGCGTACATGGTTTTGATGTCTTTGACGGCCGAGGTGCCTTTGACGCCAGGGAGCAACAAATCGAGCACAAACAGTTCAGGCTCACCGTTTTTGATGATGGCCGCTTGCAATTCGCTGAACTTTTCCAATTCGACAACTTTGGATGCGGGACGCATACGGCGCAACAACATGGCAATGGCTTGGCGAACCAAAGGATGGTCGTCAATGATGTACATACTCATTTTTATTACTCCTGAATCAATATTAGTAGTTTAGCCCCATTGCGGAGCGAACATCGCGCATGGTTTCTCGAGCTGTTTGGCGTGCTTTTTCAGTACCTGCGTCCACGATATCACGCACCACTTTGGGGTTGCTGATGTAGGGTTCGGCACGTTCGAGCATGGGTTGCTGTTCGATCAAGATGGCATCAATGATGGGTTGTTTGCACTCCAAGCAGCCAATGCCTGCGGTTTTGCAGCCCTGAGCGACCCATTGGCGTTGGCCTTCGTTGCTGTACACCATGTGGAATTGCCAGACCGGGCATTTGTCAGGATCGCCCGCATCGGTGCGCTTTTGGCGGGCTGGGTCGGTGGGCATGCGTTTGACTTTTTGCTCGATGGTGGCGCGGTCTTCACGAATGGCAATCGAGTTGTTGTAGCTCTTGCTCATTTTTGCGCCATCCAAACCAGGCAATTTGCTGGCTTCGGTGAGCAACGCTTGTGGCTCGGGCAAGATGATTTTGCCTGTGCCTTTGAAATAACCGTTCAAACGCTCGCGGTCTTGCTCGTCCAACTCAGGGGCGGAGGCGATGTAACCCAAGGCGCCTTCCATGGCTTTGGCGTCACCGGTTTCTTGATAAGCCTTGCGTGACTTTTCAAAGCGCTTGACGCTGTCTTTGGGCAGCTTGGCCAAGGAGGCCTGTACTTTTTCTTCGGCGTTGGTTTCGCGGCCATACAAGTGGTTGAAGCGGCGTGCGGCTTCGCGGGTCAGCTCCACATGGCTGGCTTGATCTTCACCCACGGGTACATGTTTGGCTTTGTAAATCAAGATGTCGGCGGCTTGCAGCAGGGGGTAGCCCAAGAAGCCGTAGGTGGACAAATCTTTGTCCTTCAGCTTTTCTTGCTGGTCTTTGTAGGTGGGCACGCGCTCCAACCAACCGAGCGGTGTGCCCATGGCCAAGAGCGTGAACAACTCAGCGTGCTCGGGAATACGGCTTTGTAAAAAGATCGTGCATTGGTTAGGGTCGAGACCTGCGGCGAGCCAATCGATGACCATTTCGTACACGTTCTTCTCAATCACCTCACGGTTTTCGTAGTGGGTGGTGAGGGCGTGCCAGTCGGCCACGAAGTAGAAGCAATCCATCTCGGATTGCAGGCGCACCCAGTTCTTTAAAGCGCCGTGGTAGTGGCCCAAATGCAAAGCGCCGGTGGGGCGCATGCCGGAGAGAACGCGTTCTTTCATAGTCAAGGCTTCAATAAAAATTCAAATGGGCTGAGCATGAGGCTCAGCAACTCAAAGGTCAGCGACATGATGGGCATCATCCACAAGGTGTCGACGACTTTCAAAAGTACCAAGGCCATCACGATGTAAAAGCCGTAAGGCTCGACACGCGACAACCACACGGCTTGCTTCCATGGCAGCAAGCCCACCAAGATACGACCACCATCGAGTGGTGGCAACGGGAACAAATTGAACGCAAACATCACGGCGTTGACTTTGACGCCAGCCTTGCAAACCTCAATGAAGTAGCGCTCTTCCACCCCCAGCGCAATGAAGCCGTACATGGCAAAGGCCCACACAAAAGCTTGGAGGAAGTTGACGGCAGGGCCAGCCAGCGCTACCCAAATCATGTCGCGTTTGGGGTGGTTCAAGTGGCCAAAGTTCACGGGCACAGGCCGTGCGTAGCCAAATAAAAAGTTGCCACCCGTGGCCAAAAACAACACGATGGGCATGACCAAAGTACCCATGGGGTCGATGTGCGGCATGGGGTTGAGGGTGACGCGACCCATCATCCATGCGGTGTTGTCGCCACGCAGGTGTGCCACGTAACCGTGGGCAGCTTCATGCAGCGTGATGGCAAACACCACGGGCAAGGCATAAATCAGGATGGTTTGAATGAGCTCAGGGAAATTCACGGCGTTATTGTCTCATTCAATCGTCGCACTCAATACTTTGAGCCTAGGCGTGGCGCCGTTCACAGGCCCAAAGTGCTCAGCGGGCCACGTCCTTCGCGGATGAGCTCGGGGTCGCCCCCGCCGTCCATGGGTGTGAGGTCGACCACGGTGGTGGGTTCGAGTGCGCAGGCGCCGGCGTCAATCACCGCGGCCAATTCGTGCTCGAAACGGTCGCGAATTTCTTCGGCATCGTTCATCGGGTCGGTTTCTCCGGGGGCGATCAGTGTTGTGGCCAAGAGCGGTGCACCGTGCAGTTCAAGCAAGTCGAGCAAAGTCTTGTTCAGCGGCACGCGCAGGCCAATGGTTTTGCGCTGTGGGTGGCTGACGCGACGGGGCACTTCCTTGGTCGCTTCCAAGATGAAGGTGTAAGCCCCGGGGGTGGCTGCCTTGAGTAAGCGGTATTGGCGGTTGTCCACGCGGGCGTAGTTGGCCAGTTCTGACAAATCGCGGCACATCAAGGTGAGGTGGTGTTTCTCATCGACTTGGCGAATGCGGCGCATCTGCTCCACGGCTGATTTGTCGTCGAGGTGGCAGACCAAGGCGTAGCTCGAATCGGTGGGCACGGCCACAATACCGCCGCGCTCCAACAGTTGCACGGCTTGTTTGAGCAAACGGGGTTGGGGGTTGTCGGGGTGAACTTGAAGAAACTGAGCCATTACTGAATGCGGTCTGCGAGGGCTTCCCACACGGGCGTGAGTTGTCCAGGCAACCAAGGTAAGACGCCAAGGTCAATGCGACTTTCATTTGGGCTGTGGAAATCGCTGCCGCGTGAAGCGTAGAGATTGAACTCTTGGGCCATGTCGGCGTAAGTCACATACTCGGCTGGGGTGTGGCTACCGGTGACCACCTCGACGCCTTGGCCACCGTGGTTTTTGAATTCAGTGAAGAGCGCAAACTCTTCGTTGGGCGTGAAGCCATAACGCGCAGGGTGGGCAATGATGGCCATGCCACCGGCTTGCACAATCCATTGCACTGCGTCTTTGAGTGTGGCCCAGCGGTGGGGCACAAAGCCGGGGTTGCCTTCGGTGAGGAAGCGGCGAAACACCTCGTGGGTGTCTTGGCATGCACCGGTTTCCACCAGGAAGCGTGCAAAGTGTGTGCGTGAAATCAGTTCGGGGTTGCCTGCGTATTTGAGGGCACCTTCGTACGCGCCATGGATGCCGACTTTGGCCAAGCCCTCCGACATTTCTTGGGCGCGTTCGCCACGGCCCCCGCGTGTTTGGCGCAAACCGTGGACCAACTGTTCGTTGTGTGCGTCAAAACCCAAGCCCACGATGTGCACGGTTTTGTGGGCAAAGGTGATGGAAATTTCGACGCCTGTGAGGTACTTCAACCCGTTGGCTTTGGCGGCGGCGAGCGCACGATCTTGACCGCCCACTTCATCGTGGTCGGTCAAGGCCCACAACTCCACACCATTGGCTTTGGCGCGTGCGGCCAATTGCTCAGGCGTGAGCGTGCCATCCGAGACGACGGAGTGGCAGTGCAGGTCGGCGTTGAGGATGGATGAAGTCACGCCTTCATTGTAGGCGTGGCAAGGCTTCCCGCGCATTCTCACTGCTAGCTTGGGCCAGCGCCTCTAAAGAGATGCCACGTAGGTCTGCCAACACCTGTGCGATGCGTGGCAATTCGGCAGGTTCGTTGCGACCTTGAGGCTGACCTGCGGCGCGTTGCTCGGCGGTGGTGTAGAGCCAATGCGGGGGAATGTCGGGTGCGTCCGTTTCAAGCACGATGGCTGAGAGGGGCAGTTCGGTGGCTAAGCGACGCAGTTGCAAAGCGCGGTCGTAAGTGAGTGCACCGCCAAAGCCGAGCTTGAAACCTAAGTCAATGAAAGCTTGGGCTTGCTGCATGCTGCCATTGAACGCATGCGCAATGCCGCCCACCACGGGCGTGTCACGCAAACCTTTGAGCAGCAGATCGGCACTGCGCCGCACGTGCAGGATGACGGGTAAATGGTGCTGTTGGGCGAGCTTGAGTTGGGCTTTGTAAAAGTGTTGTTGCTTCGCTAACGCTTCGGGTGTGTTGAGCGTGGGCACAAAACCATCGAGGCCAATTTCACCCAAGGCCACCAAGCGTGGGTCGTTGCGATGGTCGTGTAACGCAGCATCGAGTTGTATCAAATGCGCCTCAGTGGCTTGCGGTGTGTAGAGCGGATGAATGCCGAGTGCATAAGCATCTTGCTGAGCGTGTGCCAGTAAACGCACAGCCTCAAAGTTCGCGGCGTGTACTGCAGGGATCACGCAGGTGGTCACGTCTGCTGCGCGAGCGCGTTGATGCACAGCCACGCGGTCAGCGTCAAACTCTGCCGCGTCTAGATGCGCATGGGTGTCAATGAAGCTGCTTTTCACAAGGTTGATGAAGGTCAAAGAAATGGCGATGTATGTGCTGGATACTGACTCAAACTACAAGGAGTTGTCATGAGAATTTTGGTCGCCGTGGATGGTTCTAAATCATCGTTGAATGCTGTCAAGTATGCAGCCAAGTTGGCCGTTGCATTACGCACCAAAGACCGCATCACCTTGGTCAATGTGCATGACGATCACGGGCTTCGCCATGCCCAAAAAATTGTAGGCAAGACAGAAATTGATGATTATTTGCGAGCGGTGAGTGACGACGACTTGAAGTCGGCGCGCAAACACCTGGACAAGGAAAGTCTGTTACACGATGCCATCATCAAGCAAGGGCATGTGGCCGAAGAGGTCGTTAAAACGGCCAATAGCGGCAAATTTGACATGGTGGTGATTGGCTCAAAAGGCCGCAGTGGCTGGGCCGATCTGTTGATGGGCTCAGTCACTCAACGCGTGGTCAGTTCCGCCAAGCCCCCCGTGGTTGTGGTGAAGTGATGCCGCCTCTGTCGAGGCGGCTAGGTGCGGCTTAATGACTGTTCGCAAGTAAGTTGCCCAACGCGAAAACGGAGTTGGGAACTTGCGTGTGAATTTCCGTCGCTTGGGGTTTCTTGGCAAAGACCCCTCGCTTAGGTGAGGGTGTGGTTTGGACTGGGCCCGCTTTGGACAGTTGTGCGCCCACCAAGCTGTGCAAGCTGATGGACTGCATATGGTCTTCCATTTTTTGATTCAGGTGTGTCCATAACTCATCTGTGCAGACGTAGCCATTTTGTTCAGCCTCGGCTGATACCTGTTCTGTGTCGTCTGGACTGTTGACTGCGCGCGTGATGTCGGCCACGGTGATGTGCTTTGCATCACGGTTCAAGGTGTAGCCGCCTCCGGGGCCGCGCGTGCTTTCCACCAAGCCGTGCAGACGCATTTTGCTAAACAGCTGTTCCAAATAAGAGATCGAGATGTGTTGGCGTTGGCTGATGGCGGCCAACGAGACAGGGCCTTGGTGTTGACGTAACCCCAAATCAATCATCGCTGTGACGGCAAAACGACTTTTGGTACTCAAACGCATAAATGCTCCTTTGGTTTTAGCTGGCTATTTGCCAGATTTCGATGGACTTTACGCAGAAGATTACTTCGTGTAAATTCGTATTTATTAATTTATTTATTCGAAAAAATCGAAGTTTTAAAAGGCATGAATTTCAAACATCTTTACTATTTTTGGGTCACGGCTCGCGCTGGAGGCATCATGCGCGCGGGCGAGCAGCTGCACACCACGCCGCAAACCTTGTCGGGGCAAATTAAATTGTTGGAAGAGAGCTTGGGTCGCAAGCTGTTTCGTAAAAGCGGTCGTCAGTTAGAACTGACGGAAGACGGGCGCAAAGCGTTGAGCTATGCGGATGACATTTTTGCTTTGGGTTCTGAGCTGGAGTCAGCCATGGCCCACACGCAAGCTGGCGTCCGCACGTTGGAGTTTCGGGTGGGGGTCGCGGATTCGGTGGCCAAGTCGGTGGCGTATCGATTGTTGGAGCCGGCGTTGTCGATTGCAGAGCCTGTGCGTTTGATTGGCAGCGAAGGGAAGTTTCCTGATCTGTTGGCGCAATTGGCCTTGCACCGTCTCGACTTGGTGATTGCCGATGAGCCACTGTCCAAGCGCATCAGTGTGAAAGCGTTCAACCACGCTTTGGGCACCACGCCGATGAGCTTTTTTTGTACGCCTACATTGCGCACCACCTTGAAAGGTCAGTTTCCACAGTGCTTGCACGATGCGCCCATGCTGATTCAAGGTTCATCTTCGTCGGTGCGACAGCAGCTCGATGGCTGGCTGGTGCGTCACAAAATTCAACCGCGTGTGGTCGGCGAGTTTGACGATGGTGCGCTGATGACCGCATTTGGCCGAGAAGGGCGTGGCGTTTTTATGGCCCCAGGTATTTTGGAAAAAGAAACCGTCGCGCAATATGGGGTCGAGGTGGTGGGTCGTAGCAACGACTTGGTGGAAGAGTTTTTTGCGGTTTCGGTTGAGCGTCGGATTTCGCATCCGTGTGTGGCTGCCATCACACAAAACGCGCGTGGCCGTCTGTTCAACGGCTGATTCAGTGGTTTTGCAGCACGCCTGCGTTGAGGTGGAGTTGTCGGTCACAACGCGCCGCTAAGGCGTTGTCATGCGTGACTAGGACAAATGCGGTGTTGTGCTCACGGGCCAATTGCAGCATCAGGGCAAACACATGGTCGGCGGTGTTGCGGTCGAGGTTGCCGGTGGGTTCGTCGGCCAGCACGCAGGCAGGGCGCGTGACCAGCGCTCGGGCAATCGCCACGCGTTGGCGTTCGCCACCCGACAACTCGGCAGGTCGGTGGTGCATGCGGGCCCCGAGGCCCACGGCTTCGAGCATGGCTTGTGCTTGGACGTTGGCGGCGGCACGGTCCATGCGGCGAATCCACAAGGGCATGGCCACGTTGTCGAGCGCACTGAATTCGGGCAGCAAGTGGTGGAACTGGTACACAAAGCCCAAGTGTTGATTGCGCAAATCGCCCAAGGCTGTGGCGCTCAAGCCCGCCAAAGGCTGACCCATCAAGGACACGCTGCCCGAGGTGGGTTCGTCTAACCCGCCCAGCACATGCAGCAAGGTGCTTTTGCCCGAACCCGATGAGCCGACGATGGCGAGGGTTTCGCCCGCGTTGACGCAGAGGTCTACGTTGTGCAGCACGGTCACGTCCAGCGGCCCTTCGGTGAAGCGGCGACTGAGGTTGTGTGCGGTGAGAACCGGTGTGGGGTGTGTCATGGTCAGCCTCATTCGTAGCGCAAGGCTTGAGCTGGGTTGACACGGCTGGCGCGCCAACTGGGGTAAATCGTGGCCAAGAACGCCAACACCAAAGAAATGATGGCAATGGGCCAAATGTCCGCAGCTTGAGGGTCGCTCGGCATTCGGCTGATGAGGTAGATGTCGCGAGGCAAGAAGCTCGCGCCAAGCAGGTGTTCAATCGCAGGCACGATGACGTCAATGTTGAACGCCACGCAGAGACCCAGCAACAAACCGCCTAGCGTGCCGAGCACACCGACGGTGGCCCCTTGCACCACAAAAATAGCCATGATGCTCTTGGGGCTCGCGCCCAAGGTGCGAAGGATCGCGATGTCCGCGCGCTTGTCTGTCACGGTCATCACCAGCGTGGTCACGAGGTTGAATGCCGCCACGGCCACGATGAGCGTGAGGATGATGAACATCATGCGCTTTTCCACTTGGACCGCGGCAAACCAGGTTCGGTTTTGGCGGGTCCAATCACGCACGATGACATCTGGGCCGAGTTGCACGGCGAGGTCGTATGCCACGCTCCGAGCTTGCTGACTGTCTTTGATTTTCAAGCGAACACCGGTAGGCGCTTCGAGTCGGAAGATGCGTTGAGCATCGGCCATGTCCAGCAATGCCAATGAGGCGTCGTATTCGTAGTGGCCTGAATCAAAAATACCTGACACATGCAGCTGCTTCAAGCGTGGCATCACGCCTGCGGGCGTGACTTGCCCGCCAGGTGCAATGAGTGTGATTTGATCGCCCACACGCACACCCATGGACATCGCAAGCTCACCGCCCAACACCACGTTGAAACTGCCGCTTTGCAAGGTGGCACGCACCTCGGGTGGGATTTGTAAAGTGAAGTCGCTCACCTGTGTTTCTGCTTCGGGGTCGATGCCACGCACCATCGCACCGCGCATGTCTTCGCCACGCGCCATCAATGCTTGTTGCGACACGAAGGGTGCGGCGGCCACGACATCCGTGTTGCGTTTGGTATTTGCGATGAGTGCCTCGACATCGGCAAAGCCTTCGCCACCAGGGGCGATCAGCTCGATGTGCGACACCACGGCCAACATGCGGTCACGCACTTCTTTTTGAAAACCGTTCATCACGCTCAGCACGATGATGAGCGCTGCCACCCACAGTGCAATGCCCAGCATGGACACGCCTGAGATGAACGAAATAAACCCATTGCGACCCGACACGCGGCCTGCGCGCGTGTAACGCCAGCCAATCAGCAGTTCGTAGGGAAGTTTGGACGAGGTGTTTTGCATGTGGGCTGGATTATCTCGTAGCGCATCACGGACAATCGGCCTCTATGACTTCTGTGCTGAGCGCTGTGCCGTCCGATGTTGGGCGTGCCACCACCTTGATTCCCTTTGCGTTGTGGACCTTGCAAGGTCCGGAGGCGAAGGCACTGGCCCAAACCGAACTGCCGCACTTGCGCGACTGGCTCAAGCTTGCCACGCGTGTGTCGGTGGATGTCGACCGCGTGCAAGCCCCCTTGCTGGCCAGCTTGACGCCGTCACACGAACGCGCTTGGGCGCAGGCTATGGGCTGGCGCGTGGTCGATGGGAGGATGCCAAGCGCCGCATGGGCGGCGTTGGCACGTGGCCTGTGCGCGGCGGAGCCTGACGCATCAGCGAGCGGTTGGGCATTCATCCACCTGTGCAACTGGCATGTGAGCAACGGCCAAGTGACGTTGGGTGACCCCGCCCATTTGCAAATCGACGAGGCGACAGACGCGACCTTGTTTCAAGTCATGCAAGGTTTTTTTGCTGAAGACGGCATTGTGTTGCACCCCTACAAGCCGGGCCAGTGGTTGGCGCAATCGGCGTTGTTTGTGGACTTGCCCACCGCTTCGTTCGACCGTGTGATTGGGCGCAACATTGACCCTTGGCTCGTGGGTGGCCACACCACAGCGCCGCTGAGCCCCGCGGCGCAACTGCTGCGTCGGTTGCAAAACGAAATGCAAATGTTGCTCTACACCCACCCCGTGAACGAGGTGCGTCGATTGGCCATCAACTCGTTTTGGATCCATGGCACGGGGGTCTTACCTGCCTCGCCGCCCACGCCTTCGGAGCCGTTGTTGGTGAATACCTTGCGCGACAGTGCGTTGCAGCAAGACCTGATCGGTTGGTTAGACGCTTGGAAACATGTCGATACCCACGTCATCGCCCCCATGCTGGCGCGTTTGGCAGCGGGTGAGTCGCAGCGCTTGGTGCTCTGCGGTGAGCATGAATTTCATGTGTACGACAGCGTCAAGCCTTCGCTGTGGCAACGCCTGCGCCAACGTTTCGCACCCACTTCTTTAGACACTGTGTTGGCCGCTGCGCCGTTGAAAGACTAAGTCCATGCAATTCATTCCTCGCGACATGCCGCCACGCAGCATCTGGGCGCTTGAACAAGCAGGTGTGCACCCGCTGTTGGCACGTTTGTACGCCGCACGCGGTGTGCAAGACCCCGTGGCTCTCGATGCTTCGCTCGCGCAACTGTTGCCGCCGATGGGTTTGAAAGGCATTGACGCTGCCGCCACGTTGTTGGCCGATGCGATGGCAGCGAACAAACAACTCTGCATCGTGGCCGACTACGACTGTGATGGCGCAACGGCGTGTGCCGTTGCTTTGCGAGGTCTGCGTTTGCTTGGGGCTAAACAGGTGAGCTACATCGTGCCCGACCGCGTGGTGGATGGCTATGGCCTCACGCCTCCGATTTCTGAGCGCGTCAAAGCCAGCGGTGCAGATGTGCTCATCACCGTGGACAACGGCATTGCCAGCGTCGAGGGTGTGGCGCGTGCACGTGCTTTGGGTTTGCAAGTGCTTGTCACCGACCACCATTTGCCTGCGGCGGTGTTGCCTGAGGCCGATGCCATCGTCAACCCCAACCAACCTGGCTGCACGTTTGAAAGCAAATCGCTTGCGGGGGTGGGGGTGATGTTTTACGTGCTGTTGGTTTTGCGCGCAGAGTTGCGCAAACGTGGGGTCTTCACGGCGGAACAGCAGCCCAAGCTCGACACACTTTTGCCGCTCGTCGCGCTAGGCACAGTGGCTGACGTCGTGAAGCTCGATGCCAACAACCGTCGCTTGGTGGCCCAAGGTTTGGCGCGTGTGCGCAAAGGCCAAATGCCTGCAGGCATGAGCGCCTTGTTTGCCGCGGCCGGGCGTCAAAGCGATAAATGCACCTCGCAAGATTTTGGGTTTGCCATTGGCCCGCGCATCAATGCCGCCGGTCGTTTGTCTGACATGACCTTAGGGATCGAATGCTTGACCACCGATGATGTGGGCCGCGCCACGGAATTAGCCACACAGCTTGACCGCATCAACCGCGAACGCCGCGAGATTGAAGGCGATATGCGTGAGCAAGCGCTAGAACTGGCGCAGGAAATGTTTGACCCCGAAGAGGAACCGCCGTCTGCGTTGTGCGTGTTCGACCCCGACTTTCATGAAGGCGTGGTCGGCATCGTGGCGGCCAAGCTCAAAGACTTGCACCACCGTCCCACGTTTGTGTTTGCGCCTAGTCAAGCAGCAGGAAAAGGCCACGAGCTCAAAGGGTCGGGGCGTTCGATTCCTGGCTTTCATTTGCGCGATGCACTTGATCTTGTGGCCAAACGCCACCCTGGTGTTTTGCTGCGCTTTGGTGGTCACGCCATGGCAGCGGGATGCACGCTGGAGGAGGACAACCTTGCCACCTTCGAAGAAGCCTTGCAAGAAGTGGCGCAAGAGTGGTTGGACGAAGCCACCTTGCAGCGTCGTCTAGACACCGATGGCCCGCTGCTGCCCGAATACCGCCGCCCTGAACTGGCCGACACCTTGGCACACGAGGTATGGGGGCAGGGCTTTGCGCCCCCCACCTTCAGCGAAGAGGTCGAGGTGTTGGGGCAGCGCTTGGTGGGCGAAAAACATTTGGCTCTCAAACTGCGCCACCACGGCCAGCCTGTGGATGGCATTTGGTTTGGTCGAGTCGACCCGTTGCCGTCTAAAGCACATTTGGCCTTTCGCTTAGAGGTGGACGAGTGGCAAGGTAACAAGCGCGTGCGCTTTGTGGTCGAAGGCATGGACGGATAAATAACGAAAACAACGCAATGGCAACCAAGACAAAAAATCAACTCCCTGAAGTCAATTTTTCAGACTACGGCGACACCCGCTACCTGCATCTCGGCACACCGTGGGTGCAAGGCTCGATGAACATCGAGAAACCTTTCGACATCGATTTGGAATATGTGCAACGCATGATGGCGTGGCTTTTGTTTGTGGACATTGACAAAGTCGGCAAGCTGCACGCCATGCAATTGGGCTTGGGCGCGGCAGCACTCACCAAGTTTTGTTTCAAGCACTTGCGCATGAAAACGACCGCCATTGAGTTGAACCCCCAAGTGGTGGCCGCTTGTCGTTTGTGGTTCAAGCTGCCCGCAGACAGCGCCAAGCTGCAAGTGGTGTTGGGCGACGCCGCGGAAGTGGCCAAGCACGACCACTGGCGCGGTCAGATTGATGCTTTGCAAGTGGACTTGTATGACCACGAAGCTGCATCGCCCGTGCTCGACAGCGCAGAGTTTTATGGTCATTGCCGACAGCTGCTCACGGATGATGGGTGCATGACCGTCAACTTGTTTGGTCGCAGTTCCAGCTTTGCACACAGCGTGGAGCAGATGGCGCAAGCCTTTGGTGCAGATGCTTTGTGGGCGTTCAAGCCCACGCGCGAAGGCAATACGGTGGTGCTCGCGCAGCGCACACCAACGCACCCCAAACGTGCTGAGTTGATGGCGCGTGCCGAGGCCATTCAAGCACGTTGGCCCTTGCCTGCTACCAAATGGTTGCGCGTGTTCAAGCCGCTCAAGGATTTGTAGGTTAAGGGTTTACCCCTGCACTTTTCCCTTTTCAAAATAGGTGTAACCCACATCGGGATGGCGCTAGAGCGACCACCATAATTCACGCCATATTTGATTCTGGGTAGAGGTAACAAATGATCAAAAGTCAAAAAGACTTTTTCTCCGGCCTGATGTTCACGTTGGTGGGCGCTGGTTTTGCATGGGGTGCAACCCAATACAACATTGGTACTGGCGCACGTATGGGGCCAGGCTACTTTCCGATGTTGCTGGGCATCTTCTTAGCTGTGTTGGGTGCATTCATCACGTTTTACTCGTTGGTGGAGCACACAGAAGATGGCGCGCCTGTGGGTAAGTTCGCTTGGAAGCCCATCGTGTTTATCTTGGGTGCCAACTTGATTTTTGGTGTCTGCTTGGGTGGCTTGCCCAGCGTTGGCTTGCCTCCTTTGGGATTGATCGCTGGTATTTACGCACTGACTTTTGTGGCTAGCAAAGCGGGCGAGACCTTCAACATCAAAGAAGTGTTTGTGCTGGCCACTATCTTGGCCATTGGCAGCTACTTGGCGTTCATCATGGCTTTGAAATTACAGATGCCAGTTTGGCCTGTGTTCATTACAGGTTAATTGGGGAGACATAAAAAATGGATTTGATTGCAAACCTTTCGCTCGGCTTCGGCGTCGCCTTCACGCCGATTAACCTCATGTACGCCTTGGCGGGCTGTATCTTGGGTACGCTCATCGGCGTGTTGCCAGGCATTGGCCCAGTGGCCACCATTGCCATGTTGTTGCCTGCGACTTATGCCTTGCCTCCTGTGTCGGCACTCATCATGCTGGCGGGCATTTACTACGGAGCCCAATACGGAGGCTCTACCACTGCGATTTTGGTGAACTTGCCTGGCGAGTCGTCATCGGTCGTGACCACATTGGACGGCTATCAAATGGCGCGTAAAGGCCGAGCAGGCCCTGCGCTGGCTGCTGCTGGTTTGGGTTCGTTCTTTGCTGGTTCTGTGGGAACCTTGATCTTGGCTGCTTTTGCGCCTCCTTTGACTGAACTCGCGTTTAAGTTTGGCCCTGCCGAATACTTTTCGTTGATGATTTTGGGTCTGATTGGTGCGGTGGTGCTGGCTTCTGGCTCTTTGCTCAAAGCGATCGCGATGATTGTGTTGGGCTTGTTGATGGGCTTGGTGGGTACCGACGTGAATTCGGGTGTTGCGCGCTTTAGCTTTGACATTCCAGAACTCACGGATGGTTTGGGTTTTGTGACCATCGCCATGGGCGTGTTCGGTTACGGTGAAATCATCTCTAACTTGTCACAGCCTGAAGAAGAGCGTGAAGTATTTACCGCCAAAGTGGAGGGCTTGTTCCCCACCAAGGAAGACTTCAAGAACATGTTGCCTGCGGTGATTCGCGGTACCTCATTGGGTTCGTTACTTGGCGTGTTGCCTGGTGGCGGTGCATTGTTGGCGGCGTTTGCGGCTTACACCATCGAGAAGAAAACAGCGCTCAAGCCCGGTGAAGTGCCTTTCGGTCAAGGTAATATCCGCGGCGTGGCTGCGCCTGAGTCGGCCAACAACGCCGGTGCACAAACCTCGTTCATCCCCTTGCTCACCTTGGGTATTCCACCCAACGCTGTGATGGCTTTGATGGTGGGTGCGATGACCATCCACAACATCCAACCCGGCCCTCAGGTGATGACCAGCAACCCCGAGTTGTTCTGGGGTTTGATTGCCTCAATGTGGTTGGGTAACTTGATGCTCGTGATCTTGAACTTGCCTTTGATTGGCATGTGGATCAAGTTGTTGTCTGTGCCTTACCGCTTCTTGTTCCCTGCCATCGTGCTGTTCTGTGCGATTGGTGTGTACTCGACCAACAACAACACCTTCGACATCTGGATGGTGGCTGCGTTTGGTTTCATCGGCTACTTGTTCGTCAAGTTGGGTGTCGAGCCTGCTCCTCTGTTGTTGGGCTTTATCCTTGGTCCGATGATGGAAGAGAATTTGCGCCGTGCACTGTTGCTTTCGCGTGGCGATTGGACGGTGTTTGCAACGCGTCCTTTGTCTGCGGGCTTGCTGGCCGCAGCCGCTATGCTCTTGGTGATTGTGTTATTGCCTTCCATCAAGTCCAAGCGTGAAGAAGCCTTTGTGGAAGATTAAGGCGAGGCGGAGGTGATCAGCACCTTGCCAACCAACGGCACCTTCGGGTGCCGTTTTACTTTTTGGGATGAATGTCCATGAGGTTTTTTAAACGGCAAACGTGGCTTTTGATGGCAAGCACGATAGGTGTTTTGCTTGCTTGCAGTTCGACTCAGCCCACGGGTGTGGATCCCGTGTCGTCTGCCTCGCCATTGCAGCCCGAAATAGCCACAGGCCTCAGAAGCAAGCCTGATGTGGTGTTACAGCAATGGGGTGTTGCCAGTGCCAACCCAATGGCGACGCAAGCCGGTGTGGCAATGCTCAAAGCTGGCGGATCGGCTGTGGATGCTGCCATCGCGGTTCAAATGGTGTTGGGCTTGGTTGAGCCACAGTCAAGTGGCCTAGGTGGAGGCGCGTTTCTTTTGCACAGTGCAGGCACCACAGTGCAGGCGTTTGATGGCCGAGAAACGGCGCCTGCCGCGGCCACAGAAGACGCATTGATGGGTTCTGACGGCAAGCCTTTGGCATTTCATAGCGCTGCTGTTGGGGGGCGTGCAGTGGGCGTGCCGGGCGTGTTGCACATGCTGGCGCAGGCCCATTCACAGCATGGCAAGTTGCCATGGGCTCAGTTGTTTGAACCAGCGATCCATGTGGCGAAACATGGTTTTCCCATCAGCCCACGCTTATACGCACAGCTCAAGGTCGATGCTTATTTGCGTCTCGATCCCACTGCGCGAGCTTACTTTTACCAAGCCAATGGTGAACCGCACCCTGTGGGATATGTCTTGCGCAACCCTGAGTTGGCTGAAGTCATGCAACGCATCGCCACGGAGGGAGTGCAAGCTTTTTACAGTGGTGAAGTGGCTGCGGCGATGGTGCAAAAAGTACAGAAACATCCCAGCAACCCAGGCCGTTTGACTTTGGGTGACTTGTCTCGTTACCAAGCCAAAGAGCGAATGCCTTTGTGTTTTGACCATGCGGCTCACGCACGTGTGTACCGGGTGTGTGGCTTTCCACCACCTAGCTCTGGTGCGATCGCGATGGGGCAAATACTGGGCATGTTGCAGCATACCCCTGCGTCATTCATGCCATCGCCGCTGGATGTTGCGGACGGTATCCCCGATGCGCGTTGGCTTCATTTGTATGCAGAGGCATCACGCTTGGCCTTTGCCGACCGTGCGTATTACGTGGCCGATCCCGACTTTGTTTCTGCCCCAAGTGGCGAGTGGCAAAGCTTGCTATCTCCTGCCTATTTGCGTGAGCGAGCGAAATTGATTCGTCCCACCGCCATGCCACAGGCTTTGCCCGGTACGCCTGTGCAACCTCAGCGTAGCAGCTATGCCCCAATGGGTGATCAGCCTGAATACGGGACTTCTCACATCAGTGTGGTTGACCCACACGGTCATGCGGTCGCGATGACGACCACCATTGAAGATGCATTTGGTGCGCGGCAGATGGTCAAAGGCTTTTTGCTCAACAACGAACTGACCGACTTTAGTTTTGTGCCACATGATGCGAACGGTCGTCTGGTGGCCAACCGTGTTCAACCCAACAAACGCCCCCGTTCATCCATGTCGCCAATCTTGGTGTTCGATAAGGCGACAGGGGGGCTCGTGGCCAGTATGGGAAGTCCAGGAGGCGCCATGATCATTCACTTCGCCACCAAAACACTGTATGGTGTTTTGCACTGGGGAATGAGCCCGCAGCAAGCGATTGCTTTACCCAACTTTGGGAGCGTGGGTGGTCCGTTGGTGCTCGAAGGCGGTCGATTTCCACCTGCGACCCTCGCAGCTTTGCGTGAGCGTGGTCATGAAGTCAGAGAGCTTGCATTGACCAGTGGTGTTCAAGCGTTGGTGAAGTCTAAAAAATCGAACGCTTGGCTTGGTGCAGCCGATCCAAGGCGTGAAGGGGAAGTGAAGGGTGAGTGACATGCATCGACAAATTTTGAAACCATGGCGTGCGGTTGCACTGCTGTGTTTGACTGTCAGCCTGCTTGCTTTTTCAGGGTTGACCTTCGCACGTTCGGCCATCGACATGGCGCATGTTGTCGGGGCGGACTTTAATCGGCGCACAGGCTTGCCTACGGGAGGGCACACACTGCTCAACGGGGATGTGCGCATCATTCCTGGCAGCGAATCGCCGCCAGATGCGACAGGTGTTTATCGTGCCCATGTGCAAATGGCAGACCCAGACCGTCCCGGACTTTGGGTGACAAAAACAGACCGTAACGGCAAACCGATGTTCAACACGATGTTCCCGAAGACGTGGAGCGCAGAACGTGTTTCAGCAGAGCTAGATGCGGCATGGAACAGCCCTCATAAAACTGTCAGAGGCGATAAATGGAGCGCTTTGACGCCCAGTGGTGTGCGTGTTGAGGGGTACACCGCACCACGCATCACGGCCTATCCTGTTTACAGCAAGTAACCCATGGAACACGTTCATTTTTTTCACCGACAAGAGTTGCCTTGGCCCGGCTCTGAGGCTCAACCCGTGACTTACCCTGTGTGTGAATGGCGTCCGCCAGAGGCCGCATTTCTTGACGTACACAAACATCCATTGAACCGTTTTGTCTGCAGCTGGCTCACCAGCGATATGACAGATGTGGCGCGTTGTGATGAGGTTTTAGCGGCGATTCGCCAATTGGAAAACCAGCACCTGAGCGAATGGTTTGTTGATGGCGAGATGTTTTGCGTTGCGCTGACGCGCCATGGGGTGCAGTTCAACCAAAGTAATGTTGGACCAGAAGATGTCGAATGGTGGAATTTGCCAGAAGGTCGATTCACCCTCGCTGAGGTGCATGCACTGCTGCAATTATGGCGAAATTTTTTGGTGCGTGTCGATGGCTTGGGGTGAGTGCTCAGTGCGATTGGGTATCGCCTAAACCTTCCTTGTGTTTCAAGGCATCGCGCATCAAGGCGTAGCGCGTCATACGTTGAGCCTGTACTAAACGAATCACACGCTTCAGAGGCGTTCCAATGTGTGCCAAGGTTTGGCTGGCGAGCATAAGGCTGCCTTCAATGACCTCAGGAACCACTTCGGCTGCGCCTGCATGGCGTAAGGTTTCAAGGTCTTTGTCATCATGGGTGCGGACGATCACGGGGACGTGTGGTGCATGCTCTTTGACCCACGCCAAAACTTTGAGTGCGGATGCTGTGTCGGGGTATGTCACTGCCACGGCCGCTGCACGCACCAAACCTGCCGACATCAGGCTGGCGAGTTTGGTGGCATCCCCCAGTTCGACGTGGTGACCTTCATCACGTCCTACTTGTACGCGATCAGGATCAGATTCGAGTGCAACATAAGGCGTGTGTTCCAGTACGAGTAGATCGACCAAGTTGTGACCACTTCGGCCGTAGCCACAAACGATGACATGGTTCTCAATATTGAGGTTGCGTTGAGCCATGCTGGTGAGGGCGAGGGATTGCAGCAACCAATCGTTGCTGATGAGTTTGTTAACAATCGCATCTGCTTTCATGATCAGAAACGGTGTAGCGATCATCGATAACACCATGGACGCCAACATGGGGCTAACCCATGCGTGTGGAATCAGACCGTTTTGAGAGCCTAAGGACAGTAAAACAAAACCGAATTCCCCCGCTTGTGCCAAGTACAAACCTGTGCGCAGACTCACACCTGCTGGGGTCCCTGCGAGGCGGGATAAACCAAAAATAAGACCGGCTTTGATCAGGATCGGAACGGTAGAAAGAAGTAACACCCACGCCCAACTGTCAATCAGGACTTCCCAGTCGAGCTTCATCCCAATGGTGATAAAGAACAGCCCCAACAGCACGTCATGAAAGGGCCGAATATCTTCTTCCACACGATGTTTGAAGTTGGTTTCGGCAATCAACATGCCGGCTAAAAAGGCACCCATGGCCAGCGACAGGCCTGCTAATTCGGTGAGCCATGAAAGCCCCAAGGTCATGAGCAACAAATTAAGCATGAAGAGTTCGTCACTCTTGCGTCTCGCGACCATGCGCAGCCATTTGTGCATCAGGCGCTGTCCACCCCACAGCAACAGTCCAACCAACACCGTTGCCTTCACAAAGGCAAGGCCTAACGCTTGCCAAATATTGTGTTCGCGCATGTCCGCGAGTGCAGGAATGAGTACCAGCAAAGGCACGACCGCCAAATCTTGAAACAGCAGCACCCCCATGACACGTTGACCGTGAGGCGATTCCAACTCCACACGGTCAGCCATGAGCTTGACCACAATGGCTGTGCTCGACATGGTCATGGCACTGCCTAAGGCTGTGGCGGCTTGCCAGCTCAATCCCCAGTGATACCCCAAACGGTGGAGTGCCCAACCCATGGCTGCGTTGAGCAAAATGACCGTGAAAAGGGTGAGTACCACTTGTCCCAGGCCTAATCCGAATACCAGTTTTCGCATGCGCATGAGCTTGGGTAAATTGAATTCCAAGCCAATCACGAACATCAAAAATACGACGCCAAACTCAGCCAAGTGTTCGACAGCGGCTGAGTCGTTAGCCAAGGCCAAGGCGTTGGGGCCGATGATCAATCCCGCAAACAGATAACCCAGCATCGCTGGCAATTGCAGCAACCGACAGCCCACCACGCTGAGCACTGCAGCGCACAAATACAGAAGGGTCAGTTCAAGCGAAGACATACCCCTAATGGTACTCAGCGTTTGTGACATGACTTTGTTTGGGCCTCACATAAACTCAAGACTTGGTGGTTATTTTCAAGAATAAAAACGTGGAGGTGCGCTGTGGATTTGCAACTGAGTGGCAAGTGGGCTTTGGTGGGTGGTGCCAGCAAAGGTTTGGGTTTGGGGTGTGCGCAAGCGTTGGCCCGTGAAGGTGTCCATGTGGTGATGGTGGCGCGTGGTGCTGAGGCGTTAGAAGCAGCATCTGGACAGTTGCGTCAATTCGGCAGCACCATCCTTACCGTGGCGGCTGACATCACCACACCTGAGGGCCGTGAAGCCATTTGGACAGTGGCAGGGGGTCCTGGTAAAAACTTTGACATCGTGGTGACCAACGCAGGCGGTCCGCCCCCTGGCGACTTTCGCAATTGGGAGCGCGACGATTGGATCAAAGCGGTCGATGCCAACATGCTCACCCCGATTGAACTCATCAAAGCCACGGTGGACGGCATGGCCGAACGTGGGTTTGGTCGCATCATCAACATCACCTCGAGTGCGGTCAAAGCACCCATTGACATCTTGGGTTTGTCCAATGGGGCGCGTTCAGGCTTGACGGGTTTCGTGGCGGGCGTGGCGCGCAGCAGCATTGCTGCCAAAGGGGTGACGATCAACAACTTGCTGCCAGGCAAATTTGACACCGACCGCTTGGCGGCTACGCATCAATCAGCCGCTCACAAAACAGGCAAAACTGTGGCGGATGTGCGTGCGGTGCAGCAGGCGCAAATTCCAGCGGGTCGTTTCGGTACGCCTGAAGAGTTTGGGTCGATTTGCGCGTTCTTATGCTCGGTGCAAGCGGGCTACGTGACGGGGCAAAACATCTTGCCCGATGGTGGGTTGTACGCGGGAACGTTTTAAGTCACTTGCGCGAAGACACCACAATGCCACCGATGATGAGTGCAAATGCCGCCGCGTGATACAGCTGCGGCATTTCACCCAACACAAGCGCAGACAAGGTGGCGGTGAACACCGGAATCAGGTTCACAAAAAAACCAGCAATGTTGGGCCCCACGTTTTGCACGCCTAAGCCCCAAAAGCGATACGCCAATACGGCCGGACCGACCGACACATACACCAGCGCAGCCACCAAAGGCCAGCTCCATTCGATGTGTGCATCGACAACGCCCGTCAGGCCTGACCACTCTGCACCACTGAAGGCCGCACACCAGAACAAACCAAACACCATTTGCGCCATGAGAAAGTTGGCCCAATTGTTACGCGCCTCTACCGGCTCTTGGGTACGTACCAACAACCAGCTGTACCAAGACCAAGCCGCTGTGGCCAACAGCACAAACACATCGCCAATGACCCAATGCACATTGGCCAAGGCTTGCCAATCGCCACGACACAGCACCACCAGCACGCCCATGATGGACAGTAGGGCACCTGCGATTTGTCGCTTGCGAACCGTTTGCTGAAAGAACAACGCGCCTACCAACAGCATGAACACCGGCATGCTGGAACCCACCAACGTGACGTTGATGGGCGTGGAGGTTTGTAGCGCCAAGTAAAGAAAGCTGTTGTAACAACCCACACCCAAGAGGCCGAGCACGGTGTAGCGCTTCCAGTGCGCCCACAGTGGACTGTTGCGGCGCAAGATGTTGTGTGCGAGTGGTAGCAGCAGCACAAAGGCCAAGGCCCATCGAATGAAATTCAACGTGATGGGCGGAATGAGGTCCGCAATCATGCGACCAATGACGGCATTGCCGGCCCAAAGCAGTGGAGGAATCAATAAAAGCGCCGCATTGCGCGGCGTGAGTGCGTGAGGAACAACTGACATAAGGGCAGCACTGTACCCGAGGGGCTCAATAACCCATGTGACACCCCCGTCACTGGTTTCGTGGCAGGATTCACCGTCTTAAAAATACCTCTTATCTCTGGAGCATCACCCATGACCAAAGCAGTCATCATCGAAAAAAACGGCGGTCCCGAAGAGCTCAAGCTCGTTGACCTCAACGTGGGCCAACCCGGCCCAGGCGAGATTCGCATTCGCCACAAAGCCATTGGTTTGAACTTCATTGATGTGTACCAACGCAGCGGCTTGTACACCTTGCCCATGCCTTTGCAACTGGGCATGGAAGCCTCGGGCATCATCGAAGCCGTGGGCGAAGGCGTGACCCATTTGAAAGTGGGCGACCGTGCCGCCTATGCCAGCCAGCCGCCCGGCAGCTATTGCGAAGAGCGTGTCATGCCCGCCAAGTGCGTGTGCAAATTGCCAGACGCGATTTCATTTGAAACGGGCGCAGCCATGATGCTCAAAGGCTTGACCGCTCAGTATTTGCTCAAGCGCACCTTGCCTCAAGGTGGTTTGCACAAAGGCGACTTCATCTTGTTCCACGCCGCAGCAGGTGGTGTGGGCTTGATCGCCAGCCAATGGGCCAATGCCTTGGGCTACCAACTCATTGGCACGGCGGGCAGTGATGCCAAGTGTGCTTTGGCCAAAGCCAACGGTGCTGCGCATGTGATCAACTACAACACCGAAGATTTCTTGGTCCGTGTGAAAGAGATCACCGGTGGCAAAGGCGTCAAAGTGGTTTACGACTCAGTGGGTAAAGACACATGGGACAAGTCACTTGACTGCCTGGCCCCCTTCGGTTTGATGGCCAGCTTTGGCAATGCCTCAGGTCCTGTGGACCCGTTCTCTCCTGGCATCTTGGGCCCCAAGGGTTCGATTTATGTCACACGTCAAACCTTGTTCAGCCACATCGTCACGCGCGAAAGCACGCAAGCCATGGCTGACGATTTGTTTGAAGCCGTGACCAGCGGCAAGGTGAAGATCCACATCGACCAAACTTACCCCTTGGCCGACATTGCCCAAGCGCACCGCGACTTGGAAGCCCGCAAGACCACGGGGTGCACCATCATCACTTTGTGATGGCAGCGCAGACGTTTCAGGCGTTGGGTTCGGCGTCCTGAAACTTGTCTGCGCGGCAGGTGAGCACCAGCGTGTCACGATGACCGCCCTCAGCCAACGGCTGTATGGGCGTGCTTTCGTGAATCATGCGGGTGTCGTCTAACAACATCAACGACCAAGGCTCGCTCAGCGTGAAGCGTTCGCCCTGTGGGCCATTGGCGTCAAACACGCGTGTTTCGCCGCCTTTGATGCCCACGCGTCCCAACATGAACACCGCCACAAAATCCACACCATCGCGGTGTGCGCCTTCGGGGGTGGGGCGGCCAATGCCGTCGGTGGTGTCAATGCGGAATTGATGCGCTTCGATGCACCACTTGGTGTTGGGTGTGCCGCGCACCTCGCTTGCGGTGTGCGCCAATACGGTGAGTAGTTTTGTCCAGGCAGGCGTCGTCACTGTGGCTTCGCGCATGGGTTCAAACCAACGCTCCATACCGCCGTGCAGGGCGTTGTAGTCGAGTGACTGCCAATGCGCGCGGTGCGGCACTTGTGACAAGGTGTTGTGCTCAAACACAAAGCTGCTGTGGCGGCGGCGGCGATAGCGTCCGCCGTCTTTCAAGTAGTTGTCGGGTGGCATGTCGTTCCAATCGGACGACAGAGCGAGTAGTTCGTTCAAGCCACACCCCACCCATTGCGCCACGCTGCTAGCGCTGAGGACGCCGTAGCCTTTGTGGGCAATCGTGGTGTTGAGTTGGTCCACGCTGACGGTGGAGGGAGCGAGTATTTGCATGCTCAGTTGCCTCGGCGTACGCGCAGCACTTCATCCAAGATGAGACACGCTGCCCCCACGCTGATGCCGCAGTCGGCCACGTTGAACGCGGGGAAGTGAATACCGGCGTAATAAAAATCTAGAAAGTCCACCACATAGCCATACAGCACGCGATCGATCACGTTGCCTACAGCTCCACCCAAAATACACGCAATGGCAAAGCCAAACAGTTTTTGACCTGGGTGCTTTTTGAGCATCCACACCATCGCTAACGTAGCGACCACGCCAAGCCCTGTGAAGAACCAGCGTTGCCAGCCCCCCGCGTTGGCGAGGAATGAAAACGCAGCGCCTTCGTTGTGCACGCGCACGATGTTGAAAAAGCTACTGACGGCAAAACCTTCACCCAACTGATACGTGCTGACGATCAGCACCTTGGTGAATTGATCGGCAATGAGTACCAATGCAGCAATGCTGAGCCACACCCAATACGACGTGGTGTTGCGGATGAAGGTGTGGCGTGCCATGTGTGGTCTCTTTAGGCAAAGTGACGCACTTCACCGTCGCCGTGCAAATTGCTGTCGCAACGACCGCACAGCGTGGGGTGCGCGGGGTTGTGGCCCACGTCGTCGCTGTAATGCCAGCAACGCTCGCACTTGGCGGCGGCGCTGGCTTTGACTTCAACCGTCAAGCCTTCGCCTTTGATCAAGGTGACCTTGGAGGTGATGAACACAAACTTCAAGTCATCACCCAATGAAGCGAGTGCGTCATACGCTGCGCCGTCGCAGTGAATGACCAACTCAGCTTGCAGTGATGCCCCCACCAAACCTTCGGTGCGTTTGTTTTCGATCTCTTTGTTCGCAATTTCGCGTGCCTGCTGCAGCGTGGCCCACTTGTCCATGAGGGCTGTGTTGCTGGTGCCGAGGTCCGTGAAAGTTTCCAAGAAGATGGACTCCGACTTGCCAATCGTGCGCCACGCTTCTTCTGCGGTGAAGCTCAAGAACGGAGCCATCCAACGCACAAACGCATGGGTGATTTGGTGCAACGCCGTTTGTGCACTGCGACGTGCGAGCGACTTAGGCGCTGTGGTGTACAGACGGTCTTTGAGCACGTCGAGGTAGAACGCGCCCAAGTCTTCCGAGCAATACAGTTGCAACTTTGACACGACGGGGTGGAACTCGTACTTGTCAAAGTGGCTCAAGATGTCCGCTTGCACTTGGGCGGCGCGAGACAGCGCGTATTGGTCGATCTCCAACAAGTCGTCAAAGGACACGGCGTCCTTGGTGGCGTCGAAGTCGCTGATGTTGGCCATCAAGAAACGCAGCGTGTTGCGGATGCGACGATACGCATCGACCACGCGGGCCAAGATTTTGTCGTCGATGTTCAAGTCGCCCGAGTAGTCGGTGCTGGCGACCCACAGGCGCAAAATTTCGGCGCCCATTTTGTCGGTCACCTCTTGTGGCGCGACGGTGTTGCCCAAGCTCTTGCTCATCTTGCGGCCTTGGCCGTCGGTGGCAAAGCCGTGGGTCAGCAAACCTTTGTAGGGTGCGCGGTCATACAAGGCGCAGCCGAGCAGCAACGAGCTGTGGAACCAGCCACGGTGTTGGTCGTGGCCTTCCAAGTACAGGTCAGCTTCTGGGCCTTGGTCGTGGTGCGGTGCACGGTCGTAGGCGTCTTTGTGGCTGCCGCGCAGCACGTGTTGGAAGGTCGAGCCTGAGTCAAACCACACTTCCAAAATGTCGGTGCTCTTGGTGTAGCTGGCAGCATCGTCGCCCGCCTGGTTCAAGATGTCTTCCACCGTC
>JACCDH010226539.1_pt1 | contig 46286 bp, 50 predicted proteins | sample 7442481 | NCBI WGS metagenome assembly JACCDH01 (sample SAMN15323433, study PRJNA562643) | freshwater metagenome | isolation source: river surface water | place: USA:Blue River Watershed | collected 2017-08-15
AAGGCGGCGTGAGACCAGCGAAGAGTCCGGCAGGCGGGCGATTCGCACGGCCAGATCAAACCCCTCGTCCACCAGGTCGATCACACGGTCAGCCAGTTGAATATCGAGCGTGATCTGTGGATGCCTGTCCAGGAATTCGCTCCAAAGCGGCGCCAGATGGCTGATCCCAAAGCTCACCGGCACGCTCACCTTGAGCAACCCACTGGCCGTCACGCTGTGCGTGGAAATCTCCGCCTCTGAGGCTTCAATGTTGGCCAAAATGTCTCGGCAGCGGGCCAGAAACACCTCTCCCTCGGGCGTCAGTGAGAGTCTGCGGGTCGTGCGGTGCATCAGTCGCACACCCAGGCGTTGCTCCAGTTCAGAAACGTAGCGTGACACCGCAGCCTTGGACATGCCCAGCGCATCGCCTGCCGCCACAAAGCTGGCTGCGTCCACCACGGCGGTGAAGACGCGCATTTCTTGATATTTGTTCATTGTTCCTAAAATCTGAACAGTAAGTCACAATATAGATAGTTTATCTCCTTAATATGATTCAATAAAGTTCGGGTCATGCCCGCAGCACGGGTCCAACCCCCTCAAAGGAAACATCATGACCGCAATCCTCCACACCATTGGCGCCCAGAACCACTCTTTCGTCCAGCGCGTGCTGGCGACCAACGACGCCTGGGCACCCCTGGCCCTGCGCTTGGCAGGCGGCGTCATCTTTGCTGCTCACGGCGCACAAAAACTCTTCGGCTGGTTCGGCGGCTACGGCCTGGAAGGCACCGGGCAATTCTTCGGCTCCATCGGACTGAATCCAGGCTACCAGATGGCCCTGCTGGCCGGTGCTGCCGAGTTCTTCGGCGGCCTGGCGCTGATCGTGGGTCTGCTGGTGCGCCCTGCAGCTGTCGCCCTGGCCTTTGCCATGCTGGTAGCGGTTTTTGCGGTGCACTTCAGCAATGGCTTCTTTCTCGACAAGGGCGGCTGCGAGTACGCTTTAGCTCTGCTCGCCCTCAGCGTGTCGCTGGTGTTTTCCGGCGCGGGCCGTGCCTCACTGGATCGGGCACTGAGCGCCAAGAGCGAATAAACCCCCTCTAACGACACCCGAGTTGGCAGTCCAGATCCAGTGGCAACTCGCCCTCCGGGCATTTCGGCTGAGTTGGATGCGCGTCGTGGTCTCGACCATGGCGCATGGGTAACCTTGATGCATCTCTTTCCTCAAGCTGATGTGCCTGTGGTCCAGGTCTCGCTGCCCTTCGATACCGACGGGGCCAAAGCCTTTGCCCTGGGTCAGGCGCTGGTCCTGCTGGCCATGGACGGCGTGCTGATCGTCGGCTCAGGAAGCCTCACCCACAACCTCGACGAGTTCCGCACGGGCCAGGCCCAGGCCGCGGCTTACGCCCAAGAGTTCACGACCTGGGTTCGCCAAGCCGTGCTGGACGGTGACATGACGCGCCTGGGGCAGACGCTGGCATTTGCGCCGCATGCAGATCGTGCGCACCCGACGATGGAGCATTTCCTGCCGCTGTTGGTGGCCGCCGGCGCGGCTTATACCGTCATCGCGCTGGCCGGACGCTTTGCAGAGCCCGTGCGTCGAGCAGTCCCGGATGTCCGCATCCACCTGATCCATGGCGACAGCGACCCTGTGGTGTTGCCTCGTTGGTCCATCGAGGCCGACATGCAGATCAGAGCCCAGGGCGGTCACGTCACCCTTGAATCGACCCGGATCTACTAGACACTTGCGAGCCGTTGGGATTGACGTTTTTCGAACTCTACCGGAGAAACACCGCCAGACGTGTTGTGGCGACGCTTGGGGTTGTAGAACATCTCGATGTAATTGAAGACATCGGCACGGGCATCTTGCCGGGTCAGGTAAATCTGTCGACGAATCCTCTCACGTTTGAGCAGCTGGAAGAAGCTTTCGGCCACCGCGTTGTCATGGCAATTGCCACGCCTGCTCATACTGCTGACCAGGTTGTGGTCCCGCAGGAACCCCTGCCAGTCATGGCCCGTGAATTGACATCCCTGGTCGGAGTGCACCAGCACCGTATCTTTGGGTTGCCTGCGCCACAGCGCCATCAGCAACGCATTGAGCACCAGATCGGTGTCGATGCGGCTGCCCATGGACCAGCCAATGACTTGCCGTGAGAACAGGTCCAGCACCACCGCCAGGTACAGCCACCCCTCGTGGGTTCGGATGTAGGTGATGTCCGTGACCCAGGACTGGTTGATTGCATCGGGCGTGAACTGCCGGTTCAGATGGTTGGGGGCCACCACCGCAGGTTTGCCTCCCCGGCCAGCGGCACGGCGGCGATAGCCCGTTTGTGAGCGGATGCCTTCGCGGCGCAGCAGTCTGGCCACGCGGTGTTTGCCACAGCGCTCGCCCAGATCACGCATGTCCAGTGTTAGTTTGCGATAGCCATAGACGCAGCCGCTTTCCAGCCAAGCTTGCTTGAGTAAGCCCAGCAGCCGCTGGTCATCCCGCGCCTTGTCGCTGATCGGTTGTTTCTTCCAGGCGTAGTAGCCACTGGGATGCACGTCCATCACCGTACACAGCCGCCGAACGCCATGGGTCTTCTCATGACGTTCAATGAACGCGTACCTCACCCGGACTGCTTGGCAAAGTACGCTGCGGCCTTTTTTAAGATGTCGCGCTCCTCCGTTACCCGCTTGAGTTCAGCCTTCAGACGTCGCAACTCTTCGGTTTGGGACAGCTGTTCCTGACGCTGGCCAGGGGGCATCTGCTGCTCCTTCATCCACTTGTACAGGCTGTGGGTACTGACCCCAAGCCGGGCCGACACCTCGGCTACCGGGTGACCCCGCTCAACGATCTGGCGGACCGCTTCGATCTTGAATTCTTCTGGAAATCGTTTTTGATTCATGGCACCTCCTATTAGGCCTCAGATTTGAGGCTCGAAGGTGTCTACAGGTTCCGGGGCGATTCAGCGAGCTGAGTTCCCTGGCCATCACTGTATGGATCGATGAGATCGCCAAAAAAGCCCATATCAGATTATTTTTCATACTTATATATTACAGCGGATAGAAATTCAGGTGTCCGGCCCGCTTTGGATGGGGCGCAAGCCATGGTCGGGCCAAGGGAACCTATTCTCGCAGATGGTGCGAAGAGAGGCAGTGAGTCTTTGCCATAATGGAGTCATGCAGACTCTGCGCAAATCTACTTGGGTCGCCAAACTGGTGCTGATGTGGTTTGCACTGTTTCTGGGTTCTGCCATCGCCTCAACAGTCATCAACCCGGGCAGCATGCAAATGGTCTGTTCGGCGGGAGGCGGCATGAAACTGGTCGACATGACTGGCGATGACGGGGAGGTCAAACTCTCTGCCAGCATGGACTGCCCATTGTGTGCATCTGTCACGGCTCCGCCCCCACCGCTGAGCATTCACTTCGAAAAACTCTCTCCCCTGGCGCATGCCCTGCAACCGATTGCAGCGGCTCACATCGCGTCTGTCACCGCCCCGCCACTGCCCTCGCGGGGGCCTCCAACTTCTCTCCTGTCATTCACCAGGTCAGTGCGCTGATCCTGGTTCTGGACATCCTCTGCGTGCAGGGGGTGTGAACGGCATGGATACTGGAGTTGAACATGAAGCATGTTGTGGCTTGGGTCATCGCGACCCTGGCATGGTTGGGGGGCATGGCGCATGCCCATGATTACCAAATCGGTGATATCAGCATCGACCACCCTTATGCGACCCCGACGGCGTCAACGCAGTCCACGGGCGCGGTTTATTTCCGCCATTTGCGCAACCGGGGATCTGCCCCCGACCGCTTGATCTCTGCTCAAACCCCAGTCGCTGCGCGAGTGGGCTTGCACCGCATGCAAATGGAGGGGGATGTGATGCGCATGCGGGAAGTTTCCGTCATTGAGCTGCCCGCCAAATCAGAGGTGCGCATGAGACACGGCAGTACCGACGGCCATCACTTGATGCTTGAAGGGCTCAAGGCGCCGCTGAAAGACGGTGACAGCTTTGCGCTGACCTTGCGCTTTGAGAAAGCAGGTGAGCGAACCGTCCAAATCCATGTGCAAAACCCGCGCAAAGGCACGGCGCAAGAACACAAACATTGAACCCAGGGTAATCTCGTGATTTTTCTCATGCTCATCAGCATGACTGCGCCGTACACGCACGACGGCTCGATCCCGACACTGGAGCAAGTCATCCGAGCCCACTGTGCGCAAGTTGGTCGCGCAGGTCAGGGGCCACATGGCCCCAGCCCGATGCGCAGTTCCCTGATTGCTGGTTTTGAAGTCACCGTAAACCCACCTGCCGATCGGCCAGATTCACCAATTGCACCAGGTTGGGCCCGATGCTCTTGACCAGATCCTCCGGCTTGGACCGATACCCGGGCACCGCCACATTGAACAACAGTCGCCTGGGCCCGTAGCGGATGCTGGAGGCCACCCCTACTGCCAAAACGCCCAACCCGGCGTCGCCCCTGTTGATCGCAAAACCGCGCTTCGAATAGTTCTCGAGGCTGTCCTTCAGCCCTTCTGTGCTGCGTTCATACTCGGTCGGTCTTTCTCGCCGCGCACGGGCTAAAAAACGATTGCGCTCGGCAACGGTCAGCTGCGCCAGCCACGCCCGCCCCATGGCCGTCTCGACAATTCCGCGCACCGCGCCCACCCCGGGTCGTTTCAGCGTGCCTTGCTCGTGTGCGCAGGTTTCGACATAAACCACGTCCAACCCCATCGTCACGCCCACGGACACCGCGCCCTGAAACCGGTCGGCCAACATCTGCATGGCGGGCCGCAATTGGGGCAGCAGCGGTGTGTTGATCACGTAGGGATACCCCAGAGCCACTGCCGCAGGTCCAATGAAATAGCGGTCCAGACGGTCGTCGTGATCCAGAAAGCCCAGCGCTTGCAAACTGCGGCACAAGCGTGAAACGGTCGGGCGCGGCAATCCCAGGCGCTGGGCGAATTCACTGTTGGCGTGCGCACGGGGGTCATGCACAAAACTTTGCAGAATCATCAGCCCCTTGGCCAGCGTGCCAGAGAAGTCCGGGTCCTGATCGCGAATGCGGCGCAGGTCCTTCTGATCCTTGATCTGGTGCAGGGGACGGGCTGATCGCATGAAGGTATTTTGACGCCTTTCCTTCAGATTTACGAATTTCTATTCCAATATATGAAATTTATCTACGGGATTGGAAGGGCACAGCCTAAAGTCTGCGTCCATGAGCAGCCAGCCCCAATCACTTACCGACCTTCTTGCCGACATCCGAACTTTCGTTCGCGAACGCTGGCATCCGATCGAAGAGCAGGTCGAGCGCGATGATGCTGTTCCGGCGTCGGTCGTCGATGAGTTGCGGCGCAAGGGCTATTTTGGCTGGAGCATTCCCACCGAATACGGGGGCTTGGGTCTGAGCACAGAGGAATTGGTGACATGCGCCTTCGAGCTGTCACAGGCTTCAGTTGCCCTGCGCGCCCGCGTGGGCACCAACACCGGCATCGGATCCGAAGCGCTGGTCGCCGACGGCACCCCCATGCAAAAGCAGCGCTATCTGCCCCGAATGGCCAGTGGGGAACTGACCGGCTGCCTGGCGCTGACCGAACCGGACGCCGGGTCCGAAGCGTCCAACGTACAGACGACCGCCCACCGCGTGGGCGATCACTACGTGCTCAATGGCCGCAAGTGCTACATCACCAACGCACCGATCGCTGACCTCTTCACCGTGATTGCTCGCACCGAGGCAGGCACCCGGGGCAGCGCCGGACTCTCAGCTTTTATCGTCGAACGCGGATTTGCAGGCCTGCGCACTGGGGCCCCTTACCGCAAGATGGGCCAGGCCGGATCACCGGTTTCGGATGTTTATTTGGAGGATTGCCAGGTGCCGGTCGCCAACCTGATCGGCGGCCACGAAGGCGTGGGCTTTCAGACCGTGATGAAAGTTTTGAACAAGCAGCGCCTCCACTTGGCGGCCCTTTGCACCGGGCCTGCCATTCGCATGTTGGAGTTAGCCATGGGGCACACGCAGCGGCGCCAACAGTTCGGCCAACCTGTGGCCCAGTTTCAATTGCTCCAGGCAATGATTGCCGACAGCCAGACCGAGATTTACGCCGCCCGCTCGATGATCCTCGAGGCAGCCCGCGCCCGCGACCGTGGCGAGGATGTGGCGCTGGCTGCATCCATGTGCAAGTACTTTGCCTCCGAAATGTGCGGTCGCGTCGCTGATCGTTGCGTGCAGATGTTCGGAGGCGCCGGTTATGTGGCCGATTTCAGCCCCATCGAGCGCTATTACCGGGACGTGCGTCTGTTTCGCTTGTACGAAGGCACCAGTCAGATCCATCAGTTGAACATTGCCAAGTTGGTCCTGCGCGGGAGCGCGGTGTGAGCACGCGCCCTGACCTCGACCGGGTCCGCGACTTTGTCGAGACCCATTGCATCCCGCGCGAGGCCCCCGTGCATGTGCACGACCCGCTGGCGCTGGATCAGACTTTGGCCGAACTGCGTCCGATCGCCCGCAAGGCGGGTCTTTATCTGCCGCAGATGCCGCTTGAGCACGGCGGCTTGGGTCTGAGTTGGGTCGAGCGCGCGGCCTGGCTCGAGGAAGCGGGCCGCAGTTACCTCGGCCCGGGGGCCATGAACTGCGCCGCGCCAGACCAGCCCAACATGATCAGCCTCATGCGCCACGGCAGCGCGGCACAGCAGCAGACCTATTTGCGTCCCTTGACGGAAGGCCGGATCCGCTCGTGTTTTGCCATGACAGAGCCTGCGCCTGGCGCGGGATCTGATCCCTCGATGCTGTTGACCACGGCGCGCCGGCAAGGCAGCGGCTGGCGGATCGATGGCCACAAATGGTTCATCACCGGTGCGCTCGGCGCATCTTTCGCCATTGTTCTGGCGCAAACACAAGAAGGTCCGACGCAGTTCATCGTCGAAACAGACAATCCGGGCTGGAAGGTGCAGCGTGCCATCCGTGCGCTCGACCCGTTCGCGATCGGCGGCCACGGCGAGATCATGCTGGAAAACTGCTGTGTGGCCCCCGATGCGGTGTTGGGAGAGGTCGGGCGTGGATTCGAATACGCGCAACAGCGACTGGAGCCCGCGCGGTTGTCGCATTGCATGCGCTTGACGGGTCGCGCCCGGCGCGCGCTTGAGCTGGCGCAGAGCTACGTGAATCACCGTCACTCCTTCGGCCAACCCTTGGCTGATCTGCAGCAGGTTCAAGCGATGGTGGCCGACTGCCACATCGATCTCCATGCCAGTCGGCTCATGACTTTGGACTGTGCGGCCCGTCTGGACGCGGGGCAGTCCGTGAAGACCGAATCGGCCATGGCCAAGGTCTTTGTATCCGAGGCACTGCACCGGGTGGTCGATCGAGCCGCTCAACTCATGGGTGCACGGGGGATGTCCGAGGATACCCCGGTATCTCTGATCCTCAACGAATTGCGGCCTTTCCGCATCTATGACGGTGCTTCCGAGTTGCATCGTGCCACGCTGGGTCGCCGGTTTCTTCAATCTTCCCAAGGAGACAAAACATGACGCTATTCCAATCCCTCAGACGCAACCTGATCATCGTCGCTGCCGCGACCTTGCCCGCGCTCGCATGGGCCAATTTCCCCAACCAGCCGATCCGCTTGGTGGTGCCCTTCCCGGCGGGCGGCAGCACGGATTTGGTTGCCCGGGTCATCGCGCAGGAACTCAAGGATGTGCTGGGACAAAACGTCGTCGTCGAGAACCGCGCTGGCGCAGGAAGTTTGATCGGTTCAGAATTTGTCGCCAATGCACCTGCCGATGGTTACACGGTGCTGATGGCCGGCCTGACCAATGTGTTCTTGCCCTACGCCCATGCCAATCTGCGTTTTCATCCCGTCGACGCATTCACGCCGGTGGGATTGGTCGCGGATTTGCCCAATGTCCTGGCGGTCAACTCGAAGACACCCTACCGGACCCTGGACGACCTGATCGCTGCCGACAAGGCCAAGCCGGGCTCCATGACCTTCGGGTCTGCCGGTTTGGCCACACCCTCCCATCTGGTCTGCGAGATGGTCAACTTTCAGGCCAAGATCAAACTGGAGCACATTCCCTATAAGGGCAACGCTCCCGCCGTGAATGACCTGATGGCTGGTCACATCCCGACCATGTGCAACAACTTGGGCGGCACGCTGCCCTACATGAACAGCGGTCAGATTCGGATCCTGGCACAAACCGGCAAAGCACGCTCCGCGTCGGCACCCGATGTGCCCACCTTCTCCGAGCTGGGGATCCAGGGCTTGGATACCGGGTTGTGGATGGGGTTGATGGTGCCCAAGGCGACGCCCAGAGATGTGGTCACCACTCTCAACGCCGCCCTGACCAAGGTCATGAACAGCACTGCAACCAAGTCCAAGCTGGCCGCGCTGGGCGCCACCACCCTGAATCCGAACCTGGCTGCTTTCGACGAGCGCATCCAGGCGGACCGCCGCAGCTGGGATGCCGTGCTCAAGGCCGTGGACCTCAAGGCATCACCGAGGTAAATGCAGGTGCAAGGCCAGCCACTGCAAGGTGTTCGCATCCTGGACATGGCCACGGTGTTGGCCGCGCCTTTCTCGGCCACACTGTGCGCCGACATGGGCGCAGAGGTCGTCAAGCTCGAGCTGCCCCACAGTTCTGATCCGCTGCGGGGTCTGGCGCCTGTGCATGAAGGCCAACCGCTGTTTTGGAAGACCGCCAACCGCGGCAAACAGGGCATCTCACTGGACGTGCGTGTGCCGCAAGGTCGGGAACTGTTCCTGAAACTCATCGCAGGTTTCGATGTGTTGGTCGAGAATTTCCGCACCGGTACGCTCAATCAGTGGGGGCTGGATCTGGCAACGCTGCACGAACACAACCCGCGCCTGATCGTTTTGCGCGTCACGGGCTTTGGCCAGGACGGTCCTTATGCGCGCAGACCCGGCTTCGCTCGCATCTTCGAGGCCATCAGCGGATTCACCCACCTCACCGGTGAAACCGATGGCCCGCCGCAACACATGAACTACCCTCTGGGCGATGCGATCGCAGGCCTCTTTGGGGCTTTTGCCATCGCCACCGCTCTGGCCGAGCGCAACGCCCAGCCTCGCGCGGCCCAAAAAGGGGTGGAAATCGATTTGTCGGCGTCCGAAGCCATGGTGCGACTGCTCGATCCGCTGGCGGCTGAATACCGATTCAGCACTCAAGCGCGAGGGCGGACAGGCTCCCGCGCAGGCTACACCGCGCCGTCCAACGTCTACCCATCCGCCGATGGCGCCTGGCTCACGTTGGTGGGGTCATCCGACCCGATCTTCACGCGCCTGTGCCGCGCCATGGATCAACCGCAACTGGCGCAGGATGCACGTTTTAATTCCAATGTGCGCCGCACAGAAAACCTGTTGGCGTTAGACGACTTGGTGGCTCAGTGGTGCCGCAGCTTGCCCTATGTCGAGCTGGCTGGTCGTCTTGAACACGAGGAAGTCCCCTTCACCAAGGTCTATTCGATCGCCGATGTCGTGCAGGATGAGCACTTTCGAGCGCGGGGCACATTCATCGAACTCCAAGACCCGGACCTGGGGCCCATTCCTGCCCCTGCGGCCGTTCCGCGCTTCATCGGGCGGGAGAGCAGGGTACCCGCGCCAGGACCGGCAACAGGGCAGCACAACGCCCAGGTCTATGGCGAGCTCGGACTGACGGCTCAGGATTTGGCGGCCCTGCGACACCTGAAAGCCATTTAGAACCACCCGATCCAGTCACGCCAGCCCTTCTCTCAGGCGCAGCTGAAATCGGAGGCTGAGGAAGCGCCCTTGCAGGGCCGTTCTGAACCCGCACCTCAAGGATCAGTCGTCGGCTGGCTGGCCTGGATCAGGGTGCTTTGTTCTGCCAGTTTGAGCATGATCAGCATGCGTGACAGCAATTCGGGTTGCTCTTGAACGTCCAGCAACCAAAACATCAGCCGATTCTCCTTGGCCGACGGATTGATGAATAAACCATCCTTGCGAATTTCAAAATGGAGATGGGGTCCCGTTGAAAAACCGGTGGATCCCACATGTCCAATTACCTCCCCCCTTCGAACCCATACACCCGGACGCAGATCGGTGGCATAAGTCGATAAATGTGCGTAATAGGTTTGATGGCCTGCACCATGATCAAGGATGATCAAATTGCCGTAGCCGCCCGTGAAAGACGCGTGGATGACCTCTCCATCCGCAACCGCCACCACAGGGGTTCCCCGGGGAGCCGCATAGTCGATGCCAATGTGATGACCCGTCATGCGAAAAGTGCGCATCACCACGCGCGAAGGTGTGTTTTTCTTTCCCTTGACGGTCACGGGGCGTTTGATGCTCAGTGTGCTGGGGCCAACACCGCGAGAAATGCGGGCATTTTGTACCGGGGACTGCCAAATCATGCGTTCGTAGTCCAGGCCCTTCAGGCTGAAATAGGCGCCTGGATAATCTGGACGATCCAGCCAAATGGCCGCCTCTATAAGCTGATTGGATGCGATGTCCAGACATTCAAGGGCATATATTTTTTCCAATCCCGTGCGTGGATCTGCTTGCAGGGTAAAACGCCAGCGCAAAGTTTCTGGCGCAAGCCCGAGCGAACTGATCAGATGACGCGACATCAGATCAACTTCCCATTGCAAATGGGGGGGGATGTCTTGTAAATCGGGACCCTCGCGATCCACGTTGTTGGCCAAAATTTGGCGCAATTCAGGGAGGGTGCCTAAATGCCAAACGGTTTGTTGAGTGGTGGCGTCGGCGGGGGCGCGGGTGTAGGTCACGCCTTCCCAACCCGCCTGGCCTGTCACAGAGGTCCACATCGCCATGGCATTTCCCACCATCGGGGCTGTTTCGGCAGCGGCATAAGGCCGGCATCCGGGGGTTGCTGAATCGTGACCGCTCAAGCTCGCCGGCTCCTCAGACTCTGGTGTGGTCAGTCTCAATCGGGCATGCGCCATGAATCGCTGGGTGGTGTCCAGACAACCGACTTCAAGCAAGGTGTCGTGTCCGGTCAGAACCGGAGCTGCGTTCGGGGGCGGTATTCTTTTGGAGTTGTTGCTCTTTTTGGCTGGCTTGATTTGACTCTTGGCGCGGGCATGGGATGTATCTGCAACGGAACGCTGCGATTTTGTCTGCCCCCAAGCGCAGGCCATGCCCAACAAAAGGCAAAACAGCGTGATCACTGGTTTCATCAGGATAATTGTTTCAGAAAAAATCTAAGTTGTTCGTTAAAAAGTGCTGCCGCATCAACAAACAAAGCGTGTCCGGAACCCTCAAACAAATAGGCACTCGCACGGGGGTGAGTTCTCACCAGTTCCGCCGCCTGAGCTTTAAAAGGTTCAGTGATGGCATACCAAATGGGTACATCAGTGTTCAATACAGCCTGCTTGTAGTAATCGCGCTGATAAGGCTTATCCAGCAAAGCCCACGCCGCTTGGGGCGGCAATTGAGTCGCAGAGCGTTCGATGAGCTCCATCCAACCCTCTGGAGGCTTGGATTTGAACATGTTCTGCGCAAAACGCCGGATATATGTCCTGAATTCATCGGGTTTGACCGGGCGTTTGTGCGGTGTGGAGCGAGGCGCAGGAGGCGAGGCCATGCCGATGGAATTGTCGATCAGCACCAATCCGCGCAAACCCAGCCGCCCGTGGCGGGTGAGGTGATCCAGAACCTCCATGACCCCTAAAGACCAGCCCACCATCACATGCTGGCTAACCTCCAAATGATCCAGCAAATCCTGAATGTCACGCGCGCGCGCGACTGCATCAAGATGATTCGGGGCAACCATCGATCGACCTTGCCCTCGGGGGTCCAGCACGATCACTCGATGATCGCGTGATAAATCATGAATTTGCATTTCAAAGATTTGTGCGGGCATCAACCACCCGGGCACAAAAATCAGCGTCACAGGTCCCGAACCGGCCTCAATGTAATGCAATTTCTGGCCATCAGAGGTCGTGAAAAATCGACTTTCTCCACGCTTCGACGGCGCACCATGGGCACCCCAGGGCAATGCACACAGGGTCAATAAAAACTGTCGTTTCTGGATCAAGCGATGGGTCACGAGTGCCTTCAGGAGATCAACCCTCATCAGCTTCAATCAGCTTGTCTTGCTGACTCAACATTCATCAGGGCATCGGAGATACCCATGATTATGACCAAGAAGGCAATGGATGGCGTGTGAGACGCCCGGCGGGAGTCGGGCGCTGGTGTTTGAATCCCCGCTCACTCAACCCTTTACAATCCGACCATGAAGTCCGACCCGATGCATCTTTTTTTGATAAATTGTCATTTCCCATTCCAAGCGGGTTTACAAAGATTTTTTCTCGCCTTGGGCTTGTTGGTGTCAGCGGCTTCTTACGGGCAAATCGAACCAGCCGGATCTGCAGCGATGCCTCCCGCCAAAGGCGCCGTCATTGCGAAACATGATGGGTCCCAGCAACTGCAAGCGTGGTCGCAAGAGTGTCCGGTGTTTGACAGGCTGACCAAAGACTATCAAGCTCGCTACTATGCGCCAATGCGCAATTGGGCACAAAAGCAGAGCGAACTGATGCGGGCAAAAAAAGTGGTTTATCCATTCTCCGGCGCTGACATCGCAACGGCCAGCGCACTGTTTCCATCTGCCGACCATCTGGTGCTGATCGCCGACCAGTGGCCTGAATTTGCAGGCCTGCAGACCGAGGCCACTTTGCAGTCCGCCAAAGAGTGTGAAACCATGGCGTACTTTGCCCGCTATGGCTATTTCCGCACCCATGATTTGGAGGGCAAAGACTCGGTCAGGCCAAGGTTTCTCAAATTGTTGGCTTACGGCATGCTCTTGAGCGATGCCCGCATACGCAGCATCGATTTTTTGGCCGTTCGCGACAACGGGACTTTAAATCTTTTTTCAACCTCTCCAGCGGGCAAACCTGATGGCATCCGATTTGTGGTCACGACAGGGCAGGGGCGCGAGATCGTCATTGACTATGTTCGCATCAACTTGTCGGATCCGGGGCTCAAAGCCGGGCCGAGGTTCCACGAGTTGTTAAGCGCCCAAATCCAGGATGCAACAGTTTTGATCAAATCGGCCTCGCATTTGCTTCAAAAACCTTATTTCTCCGCCTTGGCAGCCATCATTTCCAAGCGAGCCCATGGCGTTGTTCAAGATGAAACCGGGCTGGACATTGAATCCATGCGCCACTCGTTTGATGTCCGAAGTTTCGGCAAGTTCGAAGCACCGCATCCCCTCTGGGCAGAAAGCGCATCTGGCGTCCGACTTGCTCAATACATGAAGGAGCAACCCGCCACAGAGCCATTGCCTTTTGCCATTGGCTACGAGAAGAAAGGTCATTCGGTGTTGTTGTTGGGGACCCGCAAGGCGCAGCGCTAGTCCATGCCGATCACATTCGGATTGCTTGTATCCAATTTGCCGACCGATTCAGCTGAAAGCACTCGGACGCTTTGCATGGTCTTGTCATCGACAATGCTGGTTTCATCCTCGACCGAAAATCGACCTGGCTGTTTCCGGTGGCGGTGGAAGGCGATGGCATCTGGAAAGATGGATCCATTTCAAACCATTCAGGCACCCTGCAGCATTTCTGGAGCCAGTTGCGCGACGGCTTGATATTGGCTCATGTACACCTGACCACTCAGGTGTTGCAAAAAGTCAGTGGCCTGCAATCGATCCATCAATGGACCTTTGACCTCACTCAAGTGCAAGTGCAGTCCAGCCTCGCGCAAGCGCTGATCAATGGCTTCCAGGCTTTCGAGGGCGCTGGCATCGATGTCGTTGATGGCCGAGCACTGCAGCACCAGATGCTGCAACTGGGGTCGCTCAGCCACCAGTGCGTTCACCCGGTCCTCCAGCGCACGTGCGTTGGCAAAGTAAAGGCTTTCATCGACACGCAGTGTGGCCAACTTCGGACTCAGCCACACTTTATGCCGCAACACATTGCGAAAATGTTCGGTACCTGGCACCAGTCCGACTTCTGCGATATGCGGACGGCTGGTTTTATACAGATAAAGCAGCAAGGACAAAGACACTCCGGCCATCAGGCCCGCCTCCAGTCCCGCCAACAGGGTCACCAGCACTGTAGTGGCCACCGCCATGAAATCTGAGCGTGAATAAACCCATGTGCGGCGCAAAATCCGCAGGTCCACCAAAGACAGCACAGCGACCACGATGGTGGCTGAAAGCGACGCTTGCGGCACAAAATACAAAGCGGGTGTCAGCAGCAAAGCCGCCAGCAAAATGCCAAAGGCCGTGAAGATGCCTGCGGCTGGAGTTTGTGCGCCGGCATCAAAATTAACCACGGATCTTGAAAAGCCTCCAGTCACCGGGAAACCACCGCTGAGTGCCGCTCCCAGGTTGCTTGCACCCAAAGCAATCAACTCACGATCAGGCTCAATCCGTTGGCGCCGCTTTGCCGCCAGGGTTCGGCTGACCGAGACCGACTCGACAAAGCCCACCACACTGATCAGAAGCGCCGGTCCAGCCAACTGCTGCCACACGGCCCAGTCCATCAAGGGCAACGTCAATGGAGGCAGCCCCTGAGGTACCGTGCCTACAATCCGCACACCCTGGTGATGCCACTGACCCGCCCAGGTGAGTGCGGCCGTCATCGCGATCCCAAACACAGGCGCTGCCTTCGCCAGTCCATCGGCCAGGCGCGAGCTCAAACCAGTGCGCAGCAACAGCGGCTTGGCCCCACGCCGTGCCCAAAACAGGAAACCCACAGTGCACAGCCCCAAGGTGGCGGTCAGCGCATGGATATCGGGCAACCGTTTGGCAAGCCCCCACATCAACTCAAAAAAATGGCTCCCGTCGGCCTGCACGCCCAGAATGACCTTCAATTGACCGGCTGCAATCAGCAGCGCAGAGGCAGTGATGAAGCCCGAAATCACCGGGTGACTCAGAAAGTTGGTCAGAAATCCCAACCGCAGAAACCCCATGAGCAACAGCATCAGCCCCGAAATGAAAGCCAATGTGAGGGCCAGTGTCCAGGTGGCCTGTGAACCGGCAGCTGCCAGATCACCGATGGCCGTCGCTGTCATCAGTGACACCACGGCCACCGGACCCACGGCCAACACGCGGCTGCTGCCGAAGACGGCATACAGCAGCAGCGGCGCAATGCTGGCGTACAGTCCCACTTGTGGCGGCAGACCTGCCAGCGAGGCGTACGCCAGACTCTGTGGAATCAGCATGATGGTGACGATGACAGCCGCCACCAAGTCGCTGGACAGGGTCGTGCGGTCATAGTGGCTTAGCCAGGCTTGCATGGGCCAGCCACTCGCTTGGCGGGCCGTCTGGGCGTGTCGGTCTGAGTCTCCCATGCCAGATGAATCGAGTGGGATAGCGGCCATCGACCTACTGGGTCGATGCGTCTCTTGCACGTCGCTGGCCCCATCGGTTCAGGACCTCATAGAGCAGCATCCCGCCAACCATCGCCGCCACGAACAGTGCGGCCTTGGACTCCCCTGCACCCATCGAGACGATGCCTGGACCGGGGCAAAAGCCTGCCAGACCCCAGCCAGCGCCAAAAATCAGCGAGCCCAACACCAGACGGCGGTCGATATCGCTTGAAGTGGGCAGGTGCATCGCCGAACCCAAAAAAGTGGTCGTCCGCTTTTTGGCCAGCGCAAAGCCGAACACCCCGACCAAAATACCGCCGCCCATGACCAAAGCCAAAGACGGGTCCCAGGCACCCGCCAGATCCAGAAAGCCGATCACTTTGGCGGGGTCGGTCATCCCCGAGATCAGCAGACCCCAACCAAACAGGAGGCCGACCAAGAATTCAGTCAATCGATGCATGTTCTGATCCCTCCCGGTTAAAACAGATGGCGGGCAACATAGACCATGGCGAAGCCTGACGCCATGAAAGCGATCGTTGCCGCCAAAGAGCGCGGCGACAACCGCGACAGGCCACACACGCCGTGGCCGCTGGTGCAGCCCGAGCCGTAGCGGGTGCCCAAACCGACCAACAGGCCTGCCACCACAATGGCCGTCTGACCCGCCTCGATCCGAGGGCTCGGGACCATCCCCGGGGCCAACAACGCCAGCGTGGCTGGGGCCACCAACAGACCCAGCAAAAAGAAAACCCGCCAGCTGCTGTCGCTGCGTTTGGGGGTCAGCAGACCGCCCAGAATGCCGCTGATGCCCAGGATGCGCCCATTGATCAAAATGAACATCACCGAGGCAATACCCAGCACAATGCCGCCTGCAAAGGCGCTCCAGGGTGTAAATTCGTTCCATGCAATCGTCATGACTTGCTCCTTACTTTCCGGGTTGGATGACAAAACTGTTCATAAAGGCAAGACAGGACGGCCAGCGCTTGCGGGCTGCTGAGCTGGTAGTAAATGTTCTTGCCCTCGCGTCGGGTTGAAACCAAATCCATGTGACGCAGCACCGTCAGCTGTTGCGAAAGGGTCGGTTGGACGATGCCCAGCTGGGCTTCGATTTCGCTCACGCACATCTCCTGTTGCGATAAATGACACAGGATCAGAAGCCGGTCCGGATTGGACAAGGTCTTCATCAGCTCGCAGGCGCGTCCAGCGGCGGCTTGCATGTCTTGGAGATCGAGGGATGCAGTATTCATGGTGAGTCACGAAGTGGCGCCGGCATGAACCGACATGGGTTTCATTATATTGACAAATAAAATATCAGTCAATATAATATTCACATCTTATTTGATAAACCTTTCCATGAACACGCCATCTTCGACCCTCCACCCCCAGGTTCACGGGATCTTCGATCCCGTCACTTGGACCGTGACTTATGTCGTTCATCAAGGACCGGGTACACCTTGCGCCATCATCGATTCGGTGCTGGACTACGACCCGAAATCAGGGCGTACTCGAACCGTGTTCGCTCAACAGGTGGTTGACTATGTGCAGAAAAACCAGTTGCGGGTCGAATGGATTTTGGAGACCCACGCACATGCCGATCATCTGACAGCCGCACCCTACCTCAAGAGCAAGCTGGGTGGCAAGACCGCCATCGGTCACGCGATCACCTCCGTACAGAAGGTTTTTAAAACCATTTTCAATCTCGAACAGAGCTTCCAGCAAGACGGCTCCCAGTTCGACCATTTGTTCAAAGACGGTGAGACCTTTCAGATTGGCGAGCTGACGGGCCGAGTCATGGCCGTACCCGGGCACACGCCGGCCTGTGTCGCCTACCAAGTGGGAGATGCCGTCTTCGTGGGTGACACGCTCTTTATGCCCGATGTGGGCACCGCACGTTGTGATTTCCCGGGGGGCGATGCCAAAACCCTGTACGCCTCCACCCGCAAGATCTTGAGTCTGCCACCGCAAACCCGTTTGTTCATGTGCCACGATTACCCGCCCACCGACCGACCGATTGCGTTTGAAACCACGGTGGCCGAGCAACGCGCCAAGAACATCCATGTGCATGATGGCGTCACCGAGGCACAGTTTGTCGACATGCGCACCCGGCGTGACGCAACCCTTGAGATGCCCGTGTTGATGTTGCCGGCGGTGCAGATCAACATCCGTGCGGGGGAGATGCCGCCCAAAGAGTCCAATGGCACAGCCTATGTGAAGATTCCAATCAACGCCCTTTAAGGGGCGCAGGTCGGAGCGTTCTGCTTCAACGCCGACTCATCTTGACTGCAGGCCTTTCAGCAGGGCCCGCTGGGGTGAATCACCTTGTGGTTTCAGACACTTGGTGGTAGGGTTGCGGCAGCCACAGGCCAAGTCGGGCAGCTCTTGTTCCCATCAGAGCAGATCGCCACCCAGGCCCATCTTTCTCAGCCGGTGCAGGAGGCCGACTCATGGACTATCGTTCGCTCAAGTGTTTCAGAGGGCTGAAAAAACTGCTCTGGGGCCTGGCTCTGATCACCACCGGATGGGCATCAGCCCAGAGTGGCCCGGTCAAAATCATCGTCGGCTATCCGCCTGGTGCCACTTCAGACCTGTTGACCCGGGTGGTGGCTGAGGCGATGTCCAAACGGCTGGGACAGATGGTGGTGGTGGAAAATCGCGCCGGGGCTGGAGGCCAGTTGGGCAATCTGGCGGTCAAGGCGGCGACTGCCGATGGCACCACCTTGCTCATGACACCCGTGGCCACGATGTCGATTTTCCCGCACAGCTATGCGGGCCAGCTCAAATACGATCCCTTCAAGGACTTTGCGCCGGTGGCGCACCTGAGCAACTTTCAGATCGGTTTCGGGGTGGCCAACAAGGTGCCCGCCAACAACCTCAAAGAGTACATCGATTGGGTCAAGTCCAACCCCGGCCAAAACGCCTTTTTCGGCTCTGCCGCACCGGGTTCTTTGCCCCACTTTCTCGGGGTCTTGTTTGCCCAAAGCGCGGGCATCAAACTGGAGCATGTGTCATACCGGGGCACTGCGCCGGCGATGCAGGCGCTGGCGGCGGGCGAAATTCCGGCGTTGTCTACCGTGGCTGCAGACATTCAATCGTTGGTCGATGCCAAAAAAGCCCGGCTGATTGCGGTCGCGGGTGAAAAACGCAGTGCAACTTTTCCGGATGTGCCCACCTTCAGGGAGCAGGGCGTTGATTTGGTGGCTTTGCCTTGGTACGCCCTGTTTGCACCTGCAGGCACCCCCCCCGAAGTGATTCAGAGGTTGGCCAAAGCGGCCATTGAATCGGTTCAAGACCCGGCGACCCACAAAAAACTGATCGAGATGGAACTGGAGCCCACGGGCTATGGACCTGATCGCCTGGGGCAGATCATGAAGGCCGATTTTGACAAATGGGCCGCTCCGATTCGGGGGTCTGGCTTCAAGCCGCAGTGATACCCCGGACACCGCCACTTTCCGTGTTTGAGTTTCCCGTCTGAGAGACACCATGACTGCATGTTTCAACCGCACGTTCCGCCGCATCGCGGCTGTTTCACTGGGCTTGCTCGCCATCACCGGGGCCGGCCTGACTGCGGCGCAAGCCTGGCCCAGCAAACCCGTGACTCTGGTGGTTGGCACCCCTGCCGGCGGCGCGATTGACGCCTACGCCCGCACCTTGGCCGATCACCTCACGCGGCAGACTGGCGGCACCTTTTTGGTCGATAACCGGGTCGGTGCCGCAGGCAACATCAGCGCCGAGCATGTGCTCAAAGCAGCGCCCGATGGCCACACCGTGTGGGTCACCACCCACGCGATGTTCACCATCAACCCTTCGGTCTATCCGGCCCTGCGCTGGAAGCAAAGCGACTTCAAGCCGATCGCCAAGGGCGTCGAAAGCCCGTTGTTGCTCTCGATTCACCCTTCGGTGCCGGCTAAAACGTTGCCTGAATTGGCCGAATGGGTGACGGCCAACCCGAGTAAGGCGGCTTATGCCTCGTTCAGCCCGGGCACGCCCTCGCATTTTTTGGGCTTTCAGCTCAATGAGCGGCTCAAACTCAACATGGTGCATGTGCCCTACAAAGGATCGGCGCCCCAACTCAACGACCTGATGGGTGGACAGGTGCTGTTGGGTTTCACTCAAATGCAAGGGGCTTCTCAGCAGGTCCAGGCCGGAAAACTGCGTGCCCTGGCGGTGACCAGTTTGGAGCGCTCGCGCCACTTGCCTCAGGTTCCGACGCTGGCCGAGTTGGGTTACAAAGACCTCAGCTTGCAAGTCTGGTTTGGCCTGGTGGCTCCGGCTGCCACGCCACCAGCTCTCATGGATGCCATGACTGCTGCGGTGATGAAGGTGCAAAACGATCCCGAGTACCGAGCCAAACTCGAGGCTCAGGGTTTTGATGTCCCCCGTGAATCGGGGGCTGCTTTTGCGGCCACCATCGCCAGTGACACCGCCCGTTGGGCGCAGGTGGTGCAAGCTACCGGCTTCAAAGCCAACGACTGAGGGTCGTCGGGGCTGGACCCCGGCTCAGCGGGCTGTTGCGTAAGGCGCTTCGCGTGCTTGCCTTTAGATCAAGGTCGTGTAAGGGCCAAGGCTTTGCTGTGAGCGCTCAGCTCAATTGCAAACGAGCCGCCTTATACAGCCAAAGTTCGATGTCACACCCTGCCAGCTCGGCGGCCCGACGATGGTCACCGGCCACTTCGCTGAGCAAGGCCCGCATGCACGCGCGCTCAAGGTTTTCTACCGTTTCTTCGATCGCTTTTTGGTAGGTGGATCGTTTGATGGAGTGCACGATGGGGTCGATGTTGACTTCCGAGGCGGGTCGATCGCGTTGAAGCCTGGTCAACTGGTCACGCAAATGGGTGTTTTCGTTCAGCAAGTCTTGTTGCAGGGCCACGAATCGGTCGTGCGTGTGTTGTGCCGATCGCAAGTCGCGACAAAACAAGCATCTGAGTGTTTCGTGTTCCCCCCTGAGGGTCATGAACAAGGCGCGCACGGGAATGTGCTGGCCGTCGAGCCCCAGCAAGTTGATGTGTCGCCAAATGGCCTGTGGATCTTGTTGCGACGCATCGTGGTCGAATAACCAGGGTAATTTCACTTGTGAGTCGGCGCTGACCACCCCGCGCAGGGGTTGCCCGATCCAGAAGTGAATGTCACGCGATTCAAAAACCCGGGTTTGAAACACGCCCGCAATGTGCTCGTCGGCGCTGAGCAGAAGCACCAGATCATGGGTTTTTTCGATGCAATCTTGCACCGATGCCACAGCGAGGGTGGGCAAGTTCAACAGGGCAGGCTGACTGTGTGCGCTCATGACCGTCTCAGTGTGGTTTGGTGGAAGTGTGGGTTTGGCAAAAGGCATGCGCTTCAGCAGGGTCGAGGGCCACCAAGTCAGCCCCCAGCCATGCATAAGACGACTTGCGGAGCGTGAAAATATTGCCTCCCAGCAGAATCCGCATTTTCGGATGGGCGCTGCGCTTTCGGCACTCTTGAAGGAAGTCTGCCAATCCATCCAGTCCGGCGTCATGCCCTACGGACAAGCCAAGGAAGTCAACATGTTGTCGGCTGATGCGCTCCAAAAGGACTTGCGGTCGTGCATCGACCAGCATTTGGGTCGGCCAACCTTGGGTGCGAAAAAAATCAGCGACCGCATAGATCCCCAGGTTGTGCTCACAATCAGGGGCGGGCGCAATCAGCACTTGGGCACTGTGGCTGGTCATGGCCGATCGATGTGCGGGAGGGCTATCGATGTTTTGTTGCAGCACCTGTTGCAAGTTCCAAAACGCGAACAATGTGGTGCTGTAATCCCTTCGGTCTTCCCGCCAGTCTTGTTCGATTTGATAGATCACGGGCAACACGATCGACATCAGTGGGTGCTGCGCTGCTGGGTGTTTGTTTTGAAATGCGACGATCAGTCGATGACAAAGCGCTTGCTGTCCGGCGCAAGCCGCATTCAGGAGTTGTCGCTGCAATTTTTCAGCGTGGCCCTCTGCTTGATGCCGGGTCAGCAGTGCAGACTGCTTGAATGCTGTCAATGCATCGTGCAACCATTGCTCGCAAAGGGTGAATGGGTCGGGCATGAATCGAAAAATAGGCATCAAAAGGTTCTTGCATTTTATAATAATAATACCAAAATATCCATAAAATGAAATGCCATCCGGAGGGTCAGGCGCGGCGCGTCAAGGGCGTTTTCAGGGTTGACGACCGTGATGATGCGTCATTTCGGGACGATGCCAGCTTGAGCAGTCAGTCTCCTTGGTCATGGAGTCGGCTCTGCGCAGGCAAAACCGATTGACCCAAGGGGTGGCGCAGTCTTCAAGTCACCCCTTGCCATAAAATCTGTGTGACCGCGAGTGATCATGGCGATCACGGGCTTGAAGGGAGAAGAATCATGAATTCAATTTGGCGTGCCCTCGCAACGGGCTGGCTTGTCGCAGGCGCATACAGTGTTCAGGCTCAAAGTGTCTCGGTGTCCGATGCCTGGATCCGTGCGACGGTGCCAGGGCAAAAAGCCACTGGCGCGTTCATGAAGATCACCGCCCCTCAGGCTTCCCGTCTGGTGTCCGCCAGCAGCCCGGTGGCTGGCGTGGTCGAAATCCATGAAATGAAAATGGAGCGCGACGTCATGAAGATGTCGGCGTTGCCTCAAGGTCTGAGCCTGCCTGCCGGACAAACCATCGAACTCAAGCCCGGTGGCTACCATGTGATGCTGATGGACCTCAAGTCCACCCTGAGCCCCAATAGCCAGGTGGCGGTTCAATTGACCTTTCAGGACGCACGTGGCCAGCAAACCACCCAGGACCTGACGGTGCCGGTCAGGTCGCCATCGGCGCACAGCGGGCATCGCCACTGAGCCCCTGGGGCTGAGGAGTTGGCACCCCAACCTGTTCGGGGTGTTTCAGAGCCGATTGAGGGCACGCTCAAACCGTTGCAGCAGTTGCTGGATCTCGTCGGGGTTGATGATCAGGGGCGGGCAAAACGCAATGGTGTCCCCAATCGCCCGCACGATCAACCCTTCTTCTTCGGCGTATTGGGCGCAGGTTTTGCCCAGGCCGGTGGCCAACTCCACCCCGGCCAGCAGGCCGATGCCACGCACCTCTTTCACCTTCGGATGGGCCGCCAGTTGGTGCAGGCCTTGCAAAAAGGCGGGGCTGACGCGTTGCACATGACCGACGATGTCGAGTTCTTCGTAAATGTTCAGGGTCTCCAGGGCGACCGCTGAGGCCACCGGATGGCCCGAGTAGGTCATGGTCAGCCCAAACAAACCGAGTTCACCGCTTTGGCGTTCGATGGCTTCATACACCTTGGGGCCGATCATCAGGGCCGAAATCGGGATGTAGGCGCTGGACAAGGCTTTGGCGCAGATCAGCAAATCTGGTTGCAGCTTCATGGTGGTCGAACCGAACATCTCTCCGGTGCGCCCGAAGGCGGTGACCACCTCATCGCAAACCAGCAAGATGTTGTGCGCTTTGAGCAATGCTTGTAGCCGCTCATAGTAGCGGGCAGGGGGGACCACGATGCCGCCCGCGCCCATCACCGGTTCGACAAAGAATGCGGCAATGGTGTCAGCCCCTTCACGCGCGATGAGCTGCTCGATCTGGGCGATCAGTCGGTCGCTGAACGCCTCTTCGGTTTCTCCCGCATGCGCATGGCGGCTGAAATGAGGCGTTTGCACATGCAAAAAGCCGGGCAGCGGCAGGTTGAATTTGTCGTGCGCATAAGACACTCCCGACAAACTGGCCGATGCGATGGTGTTTCCATGGTAGGCCAGTTGATGAGCGATGAACTTTCTTTTGTGCGGTTGGCCCATGGCATTCCAGTAATACCAGCTCAAGCGCGCGGCGCAGTCGTTGGCTTCGGACCCGGTGCTCGAAAACCAGATCCGGGCCATCGGGGCGGGCGCGATCGAAAGCAGTTTTTCGGCCAGGGCAATCACCGGCGGGTGACTCTTGTGGTTGGTCAGCGGGTAGTACGCCAGCTGCTTCATCTGGCGATGGGCCACATCGGCCAGGCGCTCATTGCCATAGCCCAGGGCGATGCACCACAAGCCGGACATGCCTTCGATGTATTCGCGACCTTCGATATCGCGCACCCAGACGCCGTGACCGGACTCGATCACGCTGGCGCCGCGCTTGGCATGCAAAGACAAGTTGGTCAGGCCGTGTACCACGGCTTTGGCATCACGGGCGGAAAAAGACTCGGGAGCATTCATGGGTACCACCAAAAATCAAAAGATGCCGCATTTTGGTGCTTCGTGCCCCTGCCGACAACGCGCCACTGTAAAACCCTGGACAGTGGGTTGTATTTGAGGTGACAGGCCGACTTGGTAATATTCATTTAAGATGAATGAATATCGAGCGGATCTTGATAGCTGCTCAAGCCTACGCCCTGCCGAACAGGTTTGCCCATGAACTTTGCTTCTTCTCCCATCGATCGGCCCGCCTTGCTGGCAGCCTTGAATGAATTGCTCGAGGCCGAGCGAGCCGGGGCAAGGATTGCGCGCGAGATGGTCGCCACGTTGCCCGAAGCGGATCCTTGGCTTGCCCGGGTCACAGACATTCAGCACGACGAGCTGCGCTGGTGCCGCATGCTGATGGGTTTGATCCGGGGTCTGGGCGCCACGCCCTCTGCTTTGACCGGGGACTTTCATGGCAAAGTCATGGCCCTGAGCGATTTCACCGAGCGCTTGCGTTTGCTCAATCGAGGCCAGGCCTGGGTGGTGCGGCGACTCGATGCATTGTTGGATCACGCCCTTCCCGTCGAGGTTCGTGCCGATTTGCAAGCCATGAAAGACGCCCATCTGGGGCAAATCACTCGCGTCGAGCAGGGCTTGCACCGCTGATCGTCCTCAGTCGTGCATCGATTTGGATATCATGCCCTGGATCAAACACCTCTGCGGGGCCATCCATGAACAGTCAAGCCGAAACCCTGAAAAACAATGGCCTGAAGGTCACCTTGCCGCGCCTGAAAGTGCTGGAGATGTTTGAAAAAACACCTGGCCAGCATTTTTCTGCCGAAGACGTCTACAACCGTCTGATCGACCAAGGCAACGACATCGGCATCGCCACGGTCTATCGCATCCTGATGCAGTTTGCCGACGCCGGTTTGCTGCGCAAATCCAACTTTGACGGCGAGAAGGCCTGGTTCGAACTCGAAGACGGGCAACACCACGACCACTTGCTGTGCGTCGAGTGCGGCAAAGTGGTCGAATTTTTCAACTCCAGCATCGAGGACCAGCAACGCGCTGTGGCCAAAAGCCATGGATTTGAATTGCTCGAGCACAACATGGTGCTTTATGGCTTGTGCGGGCGTTGCAAAAAGAGCCAGACCCGTTAAGGCCTGACCCTAGGCCCCAGGGGGGCTGTTTTATTTTGCGGGGATGATCGGCAACAGCAGGCGACTGTTGCGTGCGGCTCCGAAATGCAGACTGTCCTGGCCCCCAAAGATGCTCGGTGGCCGATCTTGCTCGTCATCGTGAACAAAGGGCCCGCAGCCTTTCATGGGGTTTTTCATGTTCGACAGCGTGGCGGCCGGGCCATTCCACTCGTAGTCGCGTCCCCGGATGGCGATGCCGACCCGATACCCGGCTGGCAGCACGATGCAAGTCGGCCAGATCTCGACATCGAGTTCCACCACCTGACCGGGCGTCAGCGGCTGCTTTTCATCGTGGGTGTGAAAAGGCCGATAGGGCAGCGAGCGCTGCGGATCGAGTTTGCGGTGCGAGGCTCGCAGCCAGCCCAGGCTGATGGGGTTGTGCGGGTCCAGCGCGCCCTGAAAGACCACTTCATGGCCTTGGGGGTCAAACACCTGCAGCACAGCGAACACGTCGGCGTCGACGGTGCTGGACGAGAGGTGGATTTTGAGCGCCGAGGGGCCCGTGATTTCGGTCGGTTCGGTCATGGGCGCTGACAAAAAAGTCAGGCCTTCACCCATGGCGTCGTAAGTCAGCACCTGATCGGCGCCCTGGTAGGGCTGGTTGGACAGGGTCAGGGTGTCGGGGTGCAGGTGCAACTCAGTCCAGCGGGTGCGGGCGAGGGGCCATTCGTTTTCGTGGCGCTCGACAAACTTCTCGCCCGGATGCCGCACTTGCAGGCGCACCTTGGGCTCGCGATCCCAGCCGTTGTCTTCGCCCTTGAGGAAGTGGTCGAAGAATTTGCGCTGCATGTTCACGCCGTAGTCGGTGTAAAACGGGGCCCAATGCGAGCCGCCGTGCGCTTCCAGCCACTTTTGCTCGGAGGCGGCACCGATGAAGCCCTCGATGTTGCCGCGCAGGTGCAAGCCTTGGCCGCCCCAATTGGCGGTGGAGAGCAAAGGCACCTTGACGCGACTGAGGTCGGCCGAGCGTTCGCGGTAATAGGGGCTGTCCATTTCGCGTGTCAGCAGTTGGTGCGCCATGTCTTCGCGGTTGGCCACCAGTTGTTCGGGGGTCAAGGTTTCAGGGCCGCAGGCCCATTCGCCAGTGATCGGGTGCTTGCGGCCCCGTTCACCGACGCCATGCTGGACGGTTTTGACCTGCATGTCCTGCCAGTTTTTGCGGAAGGTGCACAAAATGCCGCCATGGCGATTGCCGTCGCGGTAGTTGTCGTGCCAGCCCTCCCAAACGCAAATGGCAGCCAGATGCGGCGGCTGAGTGGCGGCTGCCCGCCATTGGTTGGCCCCGTAGTACGAAATGCCGTTTAAGCCGACCTTGCCGTTGCTCCAGGGCTGCCGGGCGGCCCATTCGATGCAGTCGTGGTAGTCCTTTTGCTCACGGTCGTTGTTGTGGCACAAATAGCCTGGCGAGCGACCCGCGCCGCGCGAGTCAACCCGGATGCACACATAGCCATGCGGGACCCATTTTTCGGGATCGACCACTTCCCAGTTGGCGTAGCGGTTGCTGGTGCCCGAAACCGCGTCGGGGTTTTCTTTGCACATGATCTCCCAGGCGGTCTGGTAGCCTTCCTGGAAGGCGACCCACTTGCCATAAGGGCCATAGGTCATGATGACCGGGTAGGCACCTTCGGCGATGGGCCGAAACACGTCGGCGCGCAGCACATTGCCGTCGTCCATGGTGATGGCCACATCCCAATCGATGCGCATGCCGTCCCTGACTTCTGAAGAATGCAGATCACTCACAGTTCACTCCGGTTGAATTTTGGCGGCTTTGGCGACACGACCCCAGAGTTCGATTTCGCGCTGGATGCGGGCCCTGAACTCGGCAGGCGGCATGCCGCCCGGATCGGCACCCAGGCCCTGGATTTTTTGTTGCACGTCGGGGTCTTTGAGCACTTGAGCCACATCGCGCTGGATCTTTTGCACCACCTCAGCGGGCGTGCCTTTGGGCGCCAGCAACCCAAACCACGAGATGGCTTCGTAACCTGGCAATTCCTGGGCAATGGGTTGCGCCTGCGGGAACAACGATGAGGGCGTGGTCGAGCCCACCCCCAAAATGCGCACACGCCCACCCTTGACCTGTCCCTGCACTGAACTGACCGCCGCGATGCCCAGGGGCACATGGCCACCGGCCAGATCGATCATCAGCGGGCCGGCACCTTTGTAACTGACGGGTTGCATATCGGTTTTGGCCAGCATGTTCAGCAAATGACCCGCCAGCATGGCGCTGGAGTCTGACACCCCAAAATTGATCGGGGTTGAAGACCGCAGGGCGGTCATCACGTCTTTGAGCGATTGGTAGGGCGAGTTGACCGGCGTGACCAGGGCAAACGGCGAGACCGATACGATGGTGATGGGCACCAAGTCGTTGAGCGTGTCATAGGGCAGCTTGTTGTACATGCTGGGGTTGACCACCATGGCGGTCGAGGTCAGCAGCAAGGTGTGCCCATCGCCCGGTGATTTGGCCACCAGGTCGGTGCCGATTTGGGTGTTGGCGCCCGGTTTGGCATCGATGATGACGGGCTGTCCCCAGATGGCGCTGAGCTTGTCCTGGATGATGCGTGCATTGGCATCGGTGCTGCCCCCGGGCGCGAAAGGAATGACGATCCGCACCGGTTTGTTGGGAAAGCTTTGGGCATGGGCGGACAAGGACAGGCTCAGGGCGGCAAGCAGCCCGCCCAGATGGCGACGAGTCAATTTCATGGGGGTACTCCTGGAAAAAATCAGCGGGTTTCAGTGGCAGGGGCGAAACGAAAGCCGAGTTCTTCAAACACCCCCCGTGCATCGGGAGAGGCGGCGTCGATTTGTTGTGCGGCCTGATGGGAAAAAGCAATGTCGTTCATGTCGTGCACGCCGCCGGTGATCAGCACTTGCAGCATGCCATCGGTGTCGCCGATGTTGCGAAATGAGCGGTACACCCCGGGCGGGATGGAGATGGTGTCAAAGCGCTCCAGCTCAAGGCGGTTTTGCCCTTGGTCGTTCCAGCACACTTCAAAACGCCCTTCGAGCACGGTAAAGGTCTCGAAGGTGTCTTTGTGGTTGTGCAGGCCCGGGCCTTGGCCGGCCGGGCAGCGGGCGATGGTCATGGTCATGCCGCCTGCCCCGATGATGGGGGCGGCCGCATTGATGGGGGTTTTGCCCGTGCCTTCCAGTCCGATGACCGACAGCAATTGGCGGGCATAGACCACATCGCGGGCGGCTTGGGGCACCTGGTTGGAAGCCTGCACAGGGAGGGGCTTGAGTTGTTCAAAGCGCGAAACGCGCCGGTTCATTTCTTCAACGCTGATGTGTCGGGAAGGGATCATTCGTTCATTCCTTGCGAGCCATGCCCAGGCGCTCGATCAGTGCCTTTTCGGCGAAAAAGCTGTCGCGGGCAAAGCGGGTGTAGTCTTCGGTGTTCTTGTAGATGACCGTCTGGTCGTATTTGTCAAAGGTGGCCATGACGGCCGGGTCGTCCAGCGTGCGTTTGAAGGCATCGTGCAAGACCCGAACCACCGCCGGGTCCATGTTCTTCGGGCCGCACACCCCAAACGGCGAATCAGAGACCGTTTCAAACCCCAACTCGGTGAGCGTAGGCACACTGGACCAGCGCTTGGTGCGCTTGCTGCCGTAAGTGGCGAGCAGGCGCAAGCGACCTGCATCGACATGGGGCCCCCACCCGGTGGCGTCGCTGGCGGCCATGACATGACCGCCCAGCAAGGCCTGCATGTTTTCTGCGTTGCCCTTGAAGGGCACATGGTTGAGGTTGATGCCGGCTTTTTGGGCAAACTCCTCGACCGCCAGGTGCGGGCTGGTCCCCGTGCCGGTCGAGCCGTAAGTGAATTTGCCCGGATTGGCCTTGGCGTAATCGACCAGGTCCTTGATGCTTTTGATGGGCGAGTCGGCTTGCACCACCAAACCAAAGGTATAGCCCGTCAGGCAGGCGATCCAGGTGAAGTCGCGCAAGGTGTCAAAGGCGACTTTTTGCATGTGAGGGATGCGAAACGCGCCTTGAGGGATCTGGCACAGGGTATAGCCATCGGGTCGGGCATTGAGCATTTCGACCGCGCCCAACATGCCGCCTGCGCCCGGTTTGTTTTCGACCACGACCTGCTGACCCAGGATTTTGCCGGCGCTCTCGGCCAGGCTGCGCATGACCACGTCGGTGGAGCCGCCAGCCGGCCAGGGGCAGATGTATTTGATGGGACGGGCCGGGAAGTTTTGCGCCCAGGAAAAACCGGCCAGGGTGCTGGCGCCAGCGGCGGTCAAGAGGGTACGTCTTTTCATGTCGATTGAACCTTGCAAGCCATGCAGAAAGTGACAAGTTAGCCAGACCTGCTCCGCTTGTCATCAAGGTTAACGCCAATAAACGGCTGGCCTCAGCCCCCAAAGTGACAAAGCCCTGAATGAGGTATCGTCGGGTCACAGAGAGAATCCCGTGGACCCCAGAACCCGCCAATTGCTGCAGGACCCGATCGCGCCGACCCTGATGCGTCTGGCGATTCCCAGCACATTGGTTTCGGTGGCCCAACTGCTCGCGGGACTGGCCGAGGCCTGGTACGTCAGTCGCTTGGGCACCGATGCCCTGGCGGCGATGGCGCTGGTGTTTCCGGTTCTCATGCTGTGCCAGATGATGTCCTCGGGCGCCATGGGCGGGGGCATCAGCTCGTCCATCGCCCGTGCTTTGGGTGCTGGGCAGCGGCAACAGGCACACGCCTTGTTTTTTCATGCCTTGCTGATTGCAATCGCCTTGGGTTTGCTTTTTACCTTGGGGGTGGTCGGGGGTGGGCGTTGGTTGTATGCCTGGATGGGGGGCGAAGGCCCGGCAGCCCGCATGGCCATCGAATATTCCAACTGGCTGTTTGCCGGGGCAGTGTTGATCTGGGTGTTCAATGCCTTGGTGTCGGTGGTGCGGGGTTGCGGCAACATGTGGGTTCCGGCGCGGGTGATCATGGGCGGCACCTTGATCTTGCTGCTGGTGTCGCCCGTGTTGATTCTGGGTTGGGGTTCCTGGCCGGGCGTGGGCATGTTGGGCGGAGCCTGGGCTTTGCTGGCTTATTACTTGGGGGGTAGCCTGGTGCTTTTGGGTTATTTGCTGTCCTCCACCAGCCTGTTGCGGCCCAAGTGGTCCGATGCGGTGTGGCAAAAGCCCTTGTTTGTCAGCATTCTGGGGGTAGGCTTGGCCGCCATGGTGTCCGCAGCTTGCACCAACCTGGCGATTGCCAGTGCCACCTCGCTGATGGGGCGACTGGGCCCGCAAGTGCTGGCCGGATATGGCACGGCGGCCCGGTTGGAATACATCATGGTCTCCTTGGTCTTCGGGTTAGGCAGTCCTTTGGTGGCCATGGTCGGCACTTGCATCGGCGCGGGTCAGCGCGAACGCGCCCTCAGGGCGACCTGGATCGGTGCCGCGATCGCTTTTGGCGTGACCGAAGCCATTGGATTGCTGGTGGCCTCCTGTCCGCAGATCTGGATTCGGCTGTTCACCCAAGACGAAGCCGTGATCGCGGCGGGCACCCGATATTTGCATTGGGTCGGACCTTTTTACGGATTCTTCGGTCTCGGCTTGGTGCTCTATTTTGCGTCTCAGGGGGCTGCCCGCATGTTTTGGCCCGTATGCGCCAATTTGGCGCGTTTGCTGGTGGCCGCCATAGGCGGTTGGGGGGCTTGGACACTGGGGGGCGGCATGGACGGGGTGTTTGCCGCGCAGGCGCTCGGTTTGCTGGTCTACGGCTCATGGGTGGCCTGGGCCATCCGCCAAGGGGCCTGGTTTCGCTAGGCGCGCCTGAACTCAGTCCTTCTCGCCCTGACGATACAACAGACCCTGCCCCAGTCGATCCAGACAGATTTCAGCCGTCCACGGCAACATCAGGGCGCCGCATCGGCTGTCGCGAAACATGCGTTCCAACGGATAGGTTTTCAGCATCGCCTGACCCCCGCAAACCTTCACCGCCTCGGAACAGATGTCGGCGCTGGTTTCCATCACGGTGTATTGGCAGGCCAACGCCCGCATGCGCTCGGCTGGCGTGGGATCACAACGGTACTCGGATGTGGTGCGATGAAAGAGCGCCCAAGCCTGTTGCAGCTTCACATACATCTGTGCGATCGCAATCTGCTTGGTCGGATACATCCGGCGCTTCACGCTGACCCCCGGAACCTCGGCTCGCAAGTAGGCCACCGCAAAGTCAAAGGCCGCTTGGGCGATGCCCATGTAGGTCGGTGTGAGGGTCATGAACATGTGGGGGAAGCGCCGGGCGGCTTGGGCATAGATGCCCTCGGGCATCATGGTGGCCAGGTCGTCAACCCACACCTCTTTCAGCACCAAGGTGCGCGACACGGTGGCCCGCATGCCCAGAGGGTCCCAATCGCCCTCGATGCTGAGACCTGGTGCGTTGGCCGGCACCGACACAAACAGGGTGTGACGCATGCTGGCTTCGGGCAAATCCTCGGTGCACAAAATGCCGTAGCAGTCGGCCGATCCAGACAACGAGGCAAAAATCTTGCGCCCATTGAGCACCCAGCCACCGTCAACCTTGCGCGCCAAGGTGCCAAAAGGCGCTTTGCCAGCCGCCGCCGAACTGCCTTCGGAAAACGGTTGAGCATAGATCTTGCCAGCCAGCATCTGGCGGTGGTGGTGGCTGCGGTTGCGCTCATGACGTGTGCGCTGTTCGGCCGTCAGATCAAGGGCATCCACCATGTCGGCCGTCCACAAGGCATTGGCATTGTGCATGTTGAACGTGTTGGCGGTGGAGCCACAGTAGTAACCGATGCGCGAGGCGACCAGCATGTAGGTGCGATAGTCGGCCCCCATCCCGCCGTAACGCTTGGGGACGCACAGCCCCAAAAAACCCATGGCGCGCAAATCGTTCCAGTTCTCGGTCGGGAAGATGGCTTCGCGATCGTGTTTGAACGCCCGCTCTGCCCAGGTCGGCCCCGCCTCGTCCACTCGGGCGATCAACTGACGTTGCTGCTCGGTCAGCGGCAGTCCATGGGCCAGCGTGTTGTCGTCGGCCGATTCGGCATGAGTGCGCAGGTATTGGGTATCCATGCCCTTATGGTAACTGCCAACCCATTTCCAGCCAATGGCCAAAATCAGGCTTGAACGCCCAAGCCAGGTTCAGCACCGGCGTGCCGGGCGCAAACACACCGCTGGTCAGGTGATCCAGCCAATCTCCTTCAGCACCCCAAGACTGCAACCAGGTTTGTCCTCGCATCGAGGTCAGATCCACGCCGGCAGCGGACGGCCAGGACGGTGGCAGAGCCTGGTTGCCCGAGAGGGCGCCGGAATACCGGTCGTGGACGCTGCCCCAGCGGGTTGAGTGCAAACGCTCACGCACCTGGCGGATCCTCGCCCCGGCCTCGGCGTGAGTGCCCATGAAGCGCAATTGCCCCAACACATTGTCAAACCAGTACAAGGTCTCGGCGTGCTGGGGTTCCCAGGCGCGGGCATCGCTCCAGGGGTCAGCAAGGTGGTGAACCCATGCCGTGCCTGCAGCGCGCAGGGCCTGCCCATGGCGGCGGGCAAACAGCCAGCGCGCCCATGGGTCAATGTCCCAGGTTTCCACCGATTTGAACTGGCGCAGCCAAAGCGAACTCATCATCCAGCCTGCACTGGCCCCCACAATCACCAGCCGGTCTGCACGGGGTGAGTGCTCCATCCACCAGTCTTGCAGGGTGTGCATCGTGGGTTGCCAAGCGGCCAAGCTGCGCCAAGCGCGAACATGCCAAACCAGGCCGCCGGTGGGATTGGCCCATCGGATCAAAGCGTTGGGCCTCAAGAAGTGCGGCGGTCCAGCCAGGCGGTGTGACGCAAGGGCAGGAGCAAATTAAAGCGCTGCCCGGGTGCAGGCAGGCGATGGACATTCTTGGCGCAATAAAACAGCGCCACAATGGCCAGCAGGCGCAACGAAAATAAAAACGCAAAACCCCAGGTTGGATTCGCCAGGCGTTCGGGGTAAACGATGAACAAGTCAGAAATGAGGTTGGTCAGGCTGAGCAGGAACAAGCCCCAAAAAACGGGCCTGATTCGCCAAGCCCGGGCATAAGCCCAAAGGCCCAGCAACGTCGCGAAGACCACAAACCAGCCCCTGAACAGCAGATACAAGCCGAGTCGATCAACCAGCGTGTGGTCAGTGGCCAGCAATTGGGCCATGTGATGGCTGGAGAAAATCAGACCGATGGCATACAACGCACAAGTACCGATCAGGTACCAAACCCTGAGCGGGAAAAACACATCGGTCAAACCACGCCTATCCCGGCCCATCAGGGCCTGCATTTCGGCAGAGCTGATCAATGGATCAGGGCTGTGATTCATTCCCGAATCTCTCATGAGCAATGTTTCATTGTAAAGCTTTTCCGTCGGCGGGGCCTTGCAACCGGGGCGCCTCGAAGGTCGAAACCCGGTTGCGCCCGGCTCGTTTGGCCTCGTACATGGCCTGATCGGCTTGCTGCTGGATCTGCTTCATGCTGGGGGCTTGTTCCGCCCCGAAGTTGCCGCTGGCGACCCCGATGCTGGCGGTGATCTGCAAAATTTGCCCGGCGGTCTGGATGCGCAAATCAGCCACCGCCTGGCGCAAGGCCTCGGCCAATTCTTGTGCGCCCTGCAAATGGGTATCCGGCAAAAACACCGAGAACTCCTCGCCCCCGATGCGACCCAGGGCGTCGCTGCGCCGGATGTGACTTTGCAAGGCTTGGGCGACTTCACGCAAGACCTCATCGCCCACGGCGTGACCATACCGATCATTGATTGCTTTGAAATGATCCAGGTCGATGAACAGCACCGCAAAAACCGCTTGTCTGCGCTGGCTGGCATGGATACTTTGATCGCACATCCGGTAGTATGCGCGGGCATTCATCACGCCGGTCAAAGGATCGTGACTGGCCAGATCCAGCAATTGAGCGTTGTACTGGCGCATGCGCTTGAAGTAAGACATCGAGCGATCGCCATAGGCATGAAAAGAAATGCCCATATACGCCAGAGCCAACAAACCAGTGGTCATGGCAGGGGTGGAATAAGGGTGCTCCAGGTAGGCGTTGCCCCACGCCAGGCCGGCCATCGTGCCCAGGGTGATGATCCAGCCGGGCTTTTGCCCCAACAAAATGAACACGCAAGGCACATTGGTATAGAACCACATCACGCGCAACTCATCGACCGGAACATGGATCAACGCCGAGGTCGACTCCAGCAGCGACAAGATTTCGTAAGACCAGGCCATGGCCTTGAATCTGCCCGGGTGATTGCGCAACGACAACCACATGACCAGCGACAGAGCTGTGAAAGTCATCATCGCCCAACCATGCCGCCAACCCAGGGGGTTGATCTCACTGAGCGTCCCCAAAATGAACAACAGGGTCAGCAAACTGCCAGCGACCATCAGGACGATCAGGAATTTGTAGCGAAACTCCAGATATTCCTCGTTCTCTTGAAACTCGGCCTGACCAAACAGAAGTTGTTGCAGCCAGCCTTTTCTGGCGTCGAAGTTCAAAAAAGCCATGGCACTACCTGTTTGCGTCTGATTGTGATGAAATTATGGCTCGAAGCGTATCCATTCGTCCATTTTTATGACTTCACCTTCACCGGATGGCTCCAACCCGTTGTCCTTTGAGGCCATGGGCCTCAAAGTGGGGCAAAACCTGCAACTCGTTCGGCATGCCCCCAGCATCCACAAGTGCTACACCAGCCTGATCGGCTATGTGGATCATGAATTCATGATCGTGCGCCTGCCCAGGGAGGAGGGGGGAGCGATCCGGTTCGAACAGGGTCAGATGCTGGAAATTCGGCTCTTCTCTGGTGTCAGCATCTTTTCATTCGAGAGTTGCATCGAGACGATGCTGATGCATCCGCGCAACTACATGTTGATGACCTATCCCGGCAACATTCGGGAGCATCGCTTGCGTTCGCATCAACGGGTCGCTGTCGACATGCCGATCGACATCAAGGGGGTGGATGGCACAACACCCGCTGCCTCGGGATTTCGCATCATTGACCTCAGCGGCGGCGGTGCATTGATCAGCGGCCCGGTGGGGTTGGGTCAAGTGGGCGCTCGCTGGATGCTGACCTTTCATTTTGATTTGCACACCACCGGCAAAATGGAACACTTGACCCTCGGTGCCACCCTCCAGAACATTCAGCCACCGGCCGCAGCAGACTCGGCGCCTGTTGCCTATCTGCATGGTGTAAAGTTTGATGCCGTTGACCCGCGTATCGCTTTGTTGGTGCATGAAGTTCAAAACAAAACTCAACCCTCACCTTAAACCGCTTTGGCCGGCCCCCATTGAAGTGTCCAGCCGCGAGCGTTGGCGAGTGGCTGTGGGCATTGCCTTGGCCCTGGTCCTGATTGCCTTGTTCTGGCGTCTTTTGGGATCCCTTTGGACCGAGCCTGGTCACCGGCTGGGTTTGCTGGCGCCTTTGGGCGCTTCTGCCTTGTTGGTTTTTGCCGTGCCAGCAAGCCCGATGGCTCAGCCATGGCCTGTGGTGGTGGGCAATACCCTGAGCGTGGCGGTGGGCTTGCTGGCTGCGCACCTGTTACCTTGGCCTGAGTTGGCCCTGTGTTTGGCCATGCCACTTTGCATCCTCCTCATGTATGCCAGTCGCAGTTTGCACCCTCCCGGAGCGGCCATGGCTTTGCTCATGGTCTTGGCCGGGCCTGACAGCGATGTGGTGGCGATGTTGGTTTGCGGTTTGGGTGGCTCCGTGCTGATGGTCATCGTCGCCGCCGTGTTCAACCCGGCGACCGGCAAGCGTTACCCGGTGCGCATCCCGGTCTGATTCATGCGCCCGTGTCAGCTGCGCTCCACAGAGCGGGGCCGATCATTCAGGACCCAAGTGATCTCTGGCATCAAGGCCGAGCTCAACGCCGCATGCAAGTAGCAAGTGCGGGCTGACATGTGTACCAAACGCTCCATCACCTCATCGCTCTCTTCGGTGTGGACAAACACATGGGTGTCCAGGGGCTGCGCCACCGCCACCCCGGACTCGATGCGGCAGGGACTCAGTTGCACCAACCGCAAGGCCCTGACCTTCATGTGGTGGTGTTCGACATAACGCAGCAGTTGAGTCATGAAACAAAAAGCGATCCCTGCATGGGCATGTGCCAGGCCGCTGGGGGCTTGGTCGCCCGCAGGCCGATCATCGCTTTGGATCGCAAATGCCGAGCCTCCCAGCCGGTTGGCCCAAGTCACGCTGCGCCCGCGTCTTTGCACCGACTCGCAATGACCATGAATGGGGATGTCGACCCGTCCCGTTTCCCAGCCTGAAGGCGCTGTGGGATTTTTGACCTCCACCGCCGGGGCTTTGGCCACGATGTCTGGCCATTCATCCGTGGGGGCCAAAGGTGTCGGCGCCCGAGACCATGTTTTAAACGGGTCATCGACAGCCACGGCGCTGGGGGCCAATTCGCGCAGCGTCACGCGCCGGCCATTGGCATACAGCGCAAAGGTATTGCGCAGCGGTTGGGCCCAACTGGCCAGCAAAGGCGAGCCCGCCATGGCTTGACGCACCGCTTGCTGCACCTGTTCTTCGGCGGCGGTGCTGTTCATACGCACCCGAAACCGGGGTGCGTATGCATGACCGAGCCCGTTGCCTTTGAAAAAAGAGCCTTCAAACCTGTAATCGTTTTCCAGGTCGCAGGCCAGATCGGATAACTCGATGTTGCGGGCCTGAGCACATTGGCTCAGGCGCTGCAGCAACTCGGCTTGCAAGCCTGCCGACATGTAGCCCAATGGGAAAGGCGCCAAATCGGTGCCTTTGAGGGCAGGCCCCTCGTCGCTGACCATGCGCCAACTCGACCCCTGCTGACCCTCGGTCACCACCGCCTCTTTCTGATGTCCCCCCATGGCACGGGCCTGGGTGACGAAGACATCTTGAGCGTCTTGGATTTCAAGCACGCGGGGACGCTGCTGGCCTGCATGGGTTTTAAAGCAAAGCGGATGGCCCTGGCCATCGATGGAGTCAGTGCGTTGAATGCTTTCGGCCATCTTCAAATCCTTCCATCATGGGCATCGCAGTGTGCCGTTCAACCTTCAGAGCTCACCCGTGAATTCACCGCGGGCAGGGTAATTTTTTTGGATCGCAAAATCAACCGCCGCCAGCAAATCGCTGAAAGATGGTCGAGCAAATGGCATGGTCTGCGTAGAGCCATAGTAAAGCGTTTGTTCGGGTGTGACCAAAAACACCCCTGGCTCGCTGAACAAGGCGGGCTCATCCAGCCCGATCGAAGTCTTGCCCTTGGAGGCGCTGATATATAAACCCCAACGCCTGGCCATGGCCAAATCCAACCCGTAGGCCACCTCGATGTGTCGGGCGTGAACCTTTTCGCCCATCTCCTGAGCGCGAGAGGACTCATCACTGCTGATCGCAACGATTCGGACCCCCCGCTTTTTGAACTCTTCCCCCAGCCGTTCGAGTTCGAGCAAATACTTGGCGCAAATGGGGCAATGCAAGCCTCTGTAGAAAACCAATAAATCGAAACGCTCACCGGAGGCGTCCCCGCTCACATAGCGCCCACCGGTGGTCAAAGGCAAATCAAGGGGGGGCACAGTTTGCCGGGGCATGAGAGCAGTTGGATTCATGGGACCTCCAAGGGTGAATGCATCAAATGCCATCATGCTGTACGATTAGAATTGAAAAATACAATTTTTAACGCAAATCGTACAAATGAATCCGCGGCTTGATCGTCTGTCTGCACTGCTCGAGGGTGTTGGCCCGGTTTTCAATGTCTTGCAAACCCAAGAACAAAACCCTGCCGATGGCGACCCCCCGTCGCCGCAAGGGCCCAGTCTGGTCATCGTCCTGAGGCCCACGAACGCCGACACCGCGGACCAGTCTGATTCACCCGCTGTGACCGCACCAGATCTTTGGGTGGGCACACTGGCCACCTGGCGGGCGTGGTTGAAGAGCCGCCGGACCCCGGACCGACCGTGCATCTGCATTCAAGCGCAATTGACCGGGCCACTGGGTGATTTGTTGATGGAGGAGTTCAGCGAGGCCATCGAATGGGTCACCAACACCCATGAAACGGCACTTTCGGCACCCATCGCCCTGATCTTGCAAGAAGTCAGCCATCCACGTTGTGGGCAGCCTTCATTGCTCAAAAGTGCCGGAGACATTCTCTTCATCGGGATCCTGCGGCATATCGTGGCCAACCCCAGGCCAGAACGACCTGGGTTGCTGCATGCTCTGGCCGATGTCCGAATCGCCAGGGCATTGGTGGCCATGCATCAAAACCCCCGCCTCGATTGGAATCTTGCGTCATTGGCTCAAGAGTCGGGCATGTCGCGAACTTCGTTTGCCAACACCTTCAAAAAAGCCATGGCCAAAACTCCCCGGAAATATTTGATGGCTCTGCGGTTGGCCATGGCCCGTCGGGCACTAGAAAACGGCAAGACCGTCAAGGAAGCGGCCCGCTTGACCGGTTATAGAAACCCGTCTTCCATCGCGCGGGCCTTCAGGCACGGCGTCTGACTCTACGCCGTTTTCATCGGCATTCCTCAATGGGCCACACGCCAGCCGAACCCCATGCAGCCTGCCTCAATTCATGCCGCCTCAACCGATCAAGTTGTCGTTGCTTTGGATGATTTGCACATTCAGCATTTGATTGGTTCTCACTTGCTTCAAAACAAATTCTGCAGCTTCATTGGAGACACGTGTTTTTACCAACTCACCACTGACGGCTGTGTAATGGGTATCTTCAATTTGACTTTTCGAACGGTTGATATTTTTTGTATATTCAAGCAAGTGATCAATGGCATGCGTCATGCGATTCAATGTTGCGCCCAAAGAGGCCCGAGCGCGGTCAACCGACTCAATATTCAGATCCATCTCGCTTAAAGCAGCTGTGGCATTCGATGAACTGTTGAGGTCCGTCGACAAAATCGTGTTTTCTCCTGTGGGCGGGGCGTAAATGTTATCAATGAACAACTGCGCCCCTAGCGCCCGACCGCCTGTCTCGTCAAAGGTGCCAGAGACAAAAACAAATTTGTAGTTTCCTGTGGAGTTCACGGTTTGGGATACAGACTGCCAACCGCTAGAGGCGGTGCCACTCCCGGTGCGATTCAACAGCTCAATGGTCGAACCGTCATCGGTATTGAGCAAATAGGCGTAGATATCATAGGCATCCGCACCCCCTTCTGCTTTCCAGTCAAAACTGACTTCCGAACCGGATTCAATGCGAACCGCTTGATTGCTGATCACATAAGGCCCGTGGGTGATACCGTACCCTTGAGCGACGGTCAAACCCGAAGAAGTTAGCCTGAGACTTTGTGTCCCTTGGGCGCCACTGGCGGCGACCAATTGACTGCTGAACGTCCCTCCCGAAACGCTGACTGCGTCGCCAGCACTGACACCGGGCTGAGTTGGGTCAGTCGGGGTGGGAAAGCCGCCGATGGTGCTGTTGCCATCCAACGTCACCCTTGAGTTGAAGATCGTCCAGCCGTTTGCAACAGCATCTCCGACAGCGCCAGCCTCAAAATCGCCATTTGTGAAGCTGCTCAGATTCGCCGGAAGTACTTGCGGGATATCTATTCGTATGGTTTCATGGGTTTGCGCACCTGCCTGGATCAGGAAGCTGGTTGAATCCAGCTTTTTGAAGATTTTGAATTCATTCCATTCGGTATTTTCAACGATGCTCAACACTTCACCCATGAGTTGCTGATACTCCTGATTCAGCATACTCCTTTGAGAATTCACCAGCGTGCCATTCGATGCTTGGACCGCAAGCTCTCGCATGCGTTGCAGTGACTCGGTGACGGTGGCCAATGCGGAATCCGCCGTTTGCGCCAAGGAGATCCCAGCGTGAACATTTTGCAGGGCCATGACCAGACTTTTTTCTTGTGCCCCCATCAGATTCGTCGTTTTCAATCCGGCGGCATTGTCGGCAGCACTTTGAATCGCCTTGCCTGTGGAAATTTGTTCCAGTGACTTCAGGCCAAGGCGCTGATTGACCCGCATTTGATGAAGCGAGTTCATAGACACGACATCTGTTTGGAGGTAATTCATGGTTCGGAGCCCCTATACTTTTTGACTAATGCAAATATCGCGCCAAATCACTTCTCTCAGCGCAATGAGCATCAAAAAGAACGGTGTCCATGAATCAGGAGGCAGAACTTTGCCGGATGATGCGTGATGCGTGGCATGAACTTGCCGCTTGAACTGATGCACCCGACCCGCAGGCCGGGCATCCCTATCCAGTCTTGGCGCAAAACCTATTAACGCCTCGAATACCAACCTTGCGTCGAGTTGACCACGCGCACCACCAGCAGCATCACCGGAACCTCGATCAACACCCCAACCACCGTGGCCAGTGCCGCCCCAGACTGAAAGCCAAACAGGCTGATCGCAGCCGCAACTGCCAATTCAAAAAAGTTAGACGCACCGATCAATGCTGAGGGGCAGGCCACCGAGTGCTTCTCACCCAACTGGCGATTGAGCCAATAGGCCAAGGCCGAATTGAAAAAAACCTGCAGCAGGATGGGCACAGCAAGCAAGGCGATGACCAGGGGTTGGTCGATGATGGCCTCACCCTGAAAGGCAAACAGCAACACCAGGGTGGCCAGCAAGGCCGTGATGGACCATGGCCCGATTTGAGCCATCACCGCATCGAATACCCCCTGTCCTTTGGCCATCAGTGACTTGCGCCAGATTTGCGACAGGATCACCGGAATCACGATGTAGAGCCCGACCGAAGTGAGCAGGGTCTCCCAGGGCACAGTGATGGCCGAGATGCCCAGCAGAAATCCCACCAGCGGCGCAAACGCAAACACCATGATCAGATCGTTGAGGGCGACTTGAGACAATGTGAACAAAGGGTCGCCGTGGGTCAGGCGGCTCCAGACAAAGACCATGGCGGTACAGGGTGCTGCGGCCAACAAAATCAGGCCGGCAATATAGCTGTCAATTTGGTCCGCAGGCAGCAGCGGGGCAAACCAATGGCGGATGAACAGCCATCCTAAAAAAGCCATTGAAAACGGCTTGACCAACCAATTCACCAAGAGCGTGACGCCAATCCCTCGGACGTGCTGTCGCACTTCGCCCAATGCGCCAAAGTCGACTTTGACCAGCATGGGGATGATCATGACCCAAATCAATACACCCACCGGTAGATTGACCTGAGCCACTTCCAAGGACCCGATGGTTTGGAAGACGCCTGGAAAGAACTGCCCCAGCGCCAGGCCAAGCCCGATGCACATGAACACCCAAAGCGTCAGATAACGTTCGAACACCGACATGGGGGCCGGGCTGGAGGCCTCGCCGCTGACTTCGCACCGATGGCTCATGATCCATCCTGAGCCAAGTGGCGAGCCGTGTGCTCCAACTGAAGCTTGTCCAGGCTGGCCGCGGGCAAGTTGACGAAAATTTCAAGCCGTTTGCGAATCAGATGCAGGGTCTGAACGAATGCTTTGCGCTGCTGCTCAGCGTCGCCAGCAGCAGCGGAAGGGTCCGCGTAGCCCCAATGCGCCGTGGCAGGCTGACCCGGCCAGAACGGACACACTTCTCCGGCAGCGTTGTCGCAGACGGTGATCACCAGGTCCATCTGTGGCGCATCTGGTTGACCGAATACATCCCAGCTTTTGCTGCACAAGCCTTCGATCGAGATGCCCGCCTGAGCCAGCGTATCCAGTGCCAGTGGATGGGGCTTTTGATTCTCTCGCGGACTGCTGCCGGCCGAGTAGGCTTTGAACCGGCCTTTCCCGAGATGATTCAACAACGCCTCTGCCAAGATGCTGCGGGCGGAATTGTGTGTACACAGAAACAAGACATTCAGGGGTTGAGTCATGGTGATGGGTTCAACAAGGACAAGACGATATCGAGGCATCCACGCAAACCGCTGCGCCCTCACAGCAGTTCTCGGTCAGAAAGCCCAAGACGCTGTTCATGTGGGCAAAGTCGACCCGGTAAATCAAATGGCGACCATTGCGCTCTTGCGTCACCAGGCCGGCATGGAGCAACTCTTTCAAATGAAACGATAAAGTGGCGTTGGGCACGCCCAAGGCCTGGCTCAAAGCCCCTGGCGTTGCACCGTCCTGGCCGGCCACCACCAGTGATCTGAACACCTGCAACCGGTTAGGCTGTGCCAGTGCGGCCAGGGCTTTGACAACAGTTTGATCATCCATATTTCCATTATTATCGAAATATATGACCATTTGATGACAATGCTGGGCGCAAATCACTCAAGCCCCAAAATGAGAAAACCCGGCAAGCCGACAGGACTTGCTGGGTTTGAAGAGTGACCCGTGATGTGTCAGTGGTCGGGGTGAGAGGATTCGAACCTCCGGCCTCTACGTCCCGAACGTAGCGCTCTACCAGGCTAAGCTACACCCCGATGGTGAGCCTGTTATTCTAACCAATTTGTCGCCCCCCGGTTTCGCCCCCCCCCCTGTCTTGCAGGAGGCGGGTGAACCTGGGCGTCAAGAATGGATGATCCAAGTCGAATCATGAAACAAGAGGTGGGTCCAAGGGGTCGGGTCTGTTGGGGGCAAATCTGCTCCTTCACCCGCCTGGATTTTGAAAGAGCATCATGGGCAAAGCGACTCGATGGTTGATGTGGGCGGGCTGGATGACCAGCGTGGCATGGGCGCAGGCCCCATCCCCTGCGGGAGTGCCCAAGCCCTTGCAAGCCTGTTTACTGGCTGACTTTCGGGCGCTCGCCCTGACCACGCACGACCCTCAGGTCCGGTTGGAGTCGGCCATCGCGTGGCTACAGAGCCAATCGTCTTTTTGCTCGTTGGACCAGCTCAAAATCCTCAACAATTACCGGGCCAGTTGGATGGGGTCGGCCGATCACCCCAAAGTACAGGGCCTGATCGATTCATTGATCGAGGCCAAGGCGGCCAACAATCCCCAACTGCTCAAAGAACTCTTCACGCCCTCCGTGACTCCCCCGCCTGCCACCGAAATGGTGGGGGTCACGGCCAAGCCCAACCCCAGCCCATCCCGCGCAGCCGTTTTGCCGCCCATCGGATTCGGGGTTCCCGCCATTGTTCAGCCACTGCCCCAGGGCATGCCGGGCCAGCTCCCCTCCGGTGGCGCTGGTGCCGTTGCGCCAACCTCGCCCGCGCCGCAATGATCGCCGGCGCACAAGGCAACCGCCAGCGCCTTAAGTCGGGATTTTGAAATTCAGCGCATCGGCCAGGGGCATCGCCTTGGCGCAGAGCCAGCCCTGAAAGCGCCGAAAGCCCATTTGCCGCAAAGCGGCCTCCTGAGACCGGGTTTCGACCCCTTCGATGGTGATCTCCAAAGACATGGCTCGTGCCAACTGCAACACCCCCTGCAGCACGGCTTGAGTGGCGGGGTTTTCCAGATGCCGAACGAAAACCGAATCCACCTTGATCCGGTGCACCCCCAGCAAGGCCAACCGAACCAAGTTGGACCACCCGGTGCCGAAATCGTCCAGCACCACCTTGATGCCTTGCTGGCGCAGCACGGCCAGTTGGACTTCGGCTTGTCCGAAGTCATCGATGGGCTCAGATTCGGTGATCTCCACCTCCCACGTCAGGGGCAAATGGGCTGTCGCCGTCCGGGCCTGGAGCAGCGCCCCCCAAATGTCGGCCTGACCGATCAGCCGGGGGGACAGATTGAACGCCAGGGCCACCGACGAAAACCGGCGACACAATTGCTCCGCGGCTTGTGACAAAGACCGGATTTGGGCGCAAGTGAGTTCGGCCAGCAAATCGTGCCTTTCGGCCAAAGGGATAAAGACCGCCGGGCTGACCTCGCCCAAAACGGGGTCTTGCCATCTGGCAAGCGCTTCAAACCCCACCCAGTCCGGGCGGTCGTCATCAAGCTCCGGTTGGAAATGGGCTTGGATGGCTCCATGGCGCAAGCCGATCCGCAACCTTTCCAGCAATTGCTTTTCATCTGGATCGTTGTACGGGCTCACGAGCTCAGCATTCTTCTGAAAAAACGGCAGTCGTTATTAAGCCACAAAAACCGCAATAAGCCCATGAAAAGCGGGCTTTTCAGAAGCCCGTTTGACAATTTACGGCCCCGCTGTGTAAGATAACGGCCATGAAGGGGAGTAGCTCCCGCTTAAGACAACACAGGGAGGCGCACAAAGCGTCGTTGTCTTGAGCAAAGACGGTTCGTCATTCCGAAGCAAAAAACTTCCGGGCCGTCTGGCAAAGATTTCACACTCCATGCCGAGCAAGACCTTCGATCAGTGCCCCTGGTGGGCGCGTCGAAGCGTTGAGTTCCGGCACCAGCCGATCCTATTGCTTGCGTGCCTGTCTCGGGTTTGAACGATGTCAACCTGAGGATTTCGCATGGAATTTTTATCCGCCCCTTGGTGGTCTGCGCTGCTGGCCATCATCTTGATCGACCTGGTGTTGGCTGGCGACAACGCCATCGTCATCGCCCTGGCAGCCCGCAACCTGCCACCGCAATTGCAAAAGAAAGCCATCATCTGGGGCACCGTCGGTGCCATCGCTGTGCGCAGCGTGATGACGATCGGCGTGGTCTGGCTGTTGCAAATCCCCGGCCTGATGCTGGTCGGCGGTCTGGGCCTGCTTTGGATCGCCTACAAACTGCTGGTTGACACCGGTGAGCAAGAAGAACATGGTCCTGCGGCCACCACGTTTGCGGGCGCCATGAAGACCATCATCGTGGCCGACGCCTTGATGGGCGTGGACAACGTCTTGGGCGTGGCCGGAGCCGCACATGGCTCATTCGACCTGGTGGTCTTGGGCTTGCTCATCAGCGTTCCCATCGTGATTTTTGGCTCGTCACTGGTGCTCAAGCTGGTCGAGCGGTTCCCCATCATCATCAAGTTGGGCGCTGCTGTACTCGCTTTCACCGCTGCCAAGATGATCGTCGGTGAGCCCTTGCTGGACCCCATCTTTGACGAATCCAGCTGGCAAAGCCTCGCTCGTGGCCTGACCTACACCCTGGCCGTGGCCGGCGTGCTGGGTTTGGGCACCTGGACCGCCCGCCGCACGGCCCAGTCCTCGCAGTCCAACGGCACAGTTTGATTTCAACGTTCACCCAACCAAGGAGAGACACAATGGAAAACATCATCGTGGTTTTGGATGACGCAGCGCATGCCCTGAATCAGGTCTTGCCCATGCGCAAAGAGGGGGTCAAAACCCATTGGGTTTTGGTCGCTTGCCCGCCCCGCCTGACCCGGCACATCAGCCGCTGGGTCAACCAAGGCTCACGCAATGCCTGGCGCAAGCGTTGGGCCCAAGAGCTGCTGGCCAAGGTTCAAGCCGAGTTCACCCGTCATGGCGACACGCTTGAATTGCGTCTGGCCGATGGCAAACTGGCCGAAATGACCGCATCTTTGCAAAACGAGTTCCCGATGGCTCGCGTGCTCGATGCCCGGCGACCCAAAGTCGGCCAGGATCTGGAGCCCGCTACGGCTGGGCAGCCCGGCGGCTCCTCCTCGGCTTGGGCCCTGCCAGGCGGCACGGCGGCATTGGGGGCCATGATCATTTTGGCCACCGAGTAAGTCGACCGCTCACCCCCGCCCCGCGCCGGCCTTGGGCCTTCAGTGGGTGCGGGTGGTGAGCTGCTCTGCCAACACCCACAGTGCTTGTTTGTGGTCGTTGTCCGGCAGCAGCTTCAAGGCATTCAGGGCACGTTGGGCTTCGTGGGCAGCGGCTTCCCGGGTGGCTTGCATCGCACCGCAGGCTTTCACCAGTTGCACGATGCGCTCCATTTGCGAACTGTCTCCCTGCTCGATGGCGCCTCGAATCAGGTTTCGATCCGCGGGTTCGCAGCGCTGCATGGCGATGATCAGGGGCAAGGTGTTTTTGCCCTCGCGCAAATCATCGCCCAGGTTTTTTCCCATTTGGCCGGCGTCACCTTCGTAATCCAGCACATCGTCGATGATCTGGAAGGCCGTCCCCAAGGCTTGGCCATAAACCGCACACGCCCTTTCCAGGTCAGGGCTTGCCTGGATCAAAATAGCAGGTAAGCGAGCGCTTGCTTCAAAAAGTTTCGCGGTTTTAGAGCGGATGACCTCGACATAACCGGCCTCGCCCAAGCTGGCATCGTGGGTGTTCATCAACTGCTGGACCTCGCCCTCGGCAATCACATTGGTGGTCTCGGCCAGCACATCCATGATCCGCATGCTGCCGCACTCGACCATCATCTGAAAAGCCCGAGAGTACAAAAAGTCGCCAACCAACACGCTGGCCGGGTTGCCAAAGGACACATTGGCGGTGGCGCGCCCGCGCCGCATCGACGAGTCGTCGACCACGTCATCGTGCAGCAGGGTGGCGGTGTGAATGAACTCGACCACGGCAGCCAGCACATGGCGTTTCGGATCCCGGCAACCCAGGGCTCCAGCCATGAGCAAAAGCAAGGCGGGTCGCAAGCGTTTGCCGCCAGCCGAAATGATGTACTTGGACACATCGCCGACCAACGGCACCTGCGTGTGCAGTCGGTCGGCCACCACTCGGTCCATGGCGGCCATGTCGGGGGCAATCAGACCCAAGGCGTCGGCGGTGGTGCGGATAGAACTCAAAGCGGCGTCCATGAAACAGCAGATTGTAATCCTTTGAAAAACCAGCTACAATCTATGGTTCCGTAGAAATCCGTCTGCGGACAGTGGCCATGGCCTGCAGGCTGGGGGTCGCTGCAATTTCTCATCATGAGAGGTCCTTATGTACGCGGTCATAAAAACCGGTGGCAAGCAGTATCGCGTTGCCGCAGGCGAGAAGATCAAAGTAGAACAGATTGCTGCGGACGTTGGCCAGGAAATCGTGATCGACCAGGTTTTG